>ERZ780150.542-NODE-542-length-32385-cov-3.837427_pt1 | contig 32385 bp, 28 predicted proteins | sample MGYA00511019_ERZ780150 | MGnify/ENA primary metagenome ERZ780150 (study PRJEB29588, sample SAMEA2151633) | human gut metagenome | biome: human gut; feature: human-associated habitat; material: faeces | place: Denmark | collected 2008/2010 ...
CTACAACGAATCGCGGGTGCTGGCGAAATGCTTACACTCGTTATCGATAGTATCCATCAGCTCTGCATTACGCTCCTGAAGCAGCGTCCTGAAATTCTCCAGATTATCATGCCCCTTCTTCGTCCAGGAATAAGGATGGGTCAGAATCTGTACCCTGTCATATCCCAGCAGCGTTTCTTCATCCGGCACCCCATAATTCCACCTGTGCTTGGCGTCGGAAATATATTTTACATGAAGCGGCGTATCCACTGTTACATTTTCTGAAAAGGTGAAAAATTCATCCTGATAAGCATTGATGATACCGGGGAATTTGATATTCTCCCGAAGCACATCCGCCGAAGGCCTGTGGATGGAAAACTCTGTGATTTCAAAGCCCAGCATTTCACTGAGCACATGGATTTCCTGCAGTATCTTCCTGCGCACCAGTTCCATATCAGTCAGGCCGTTCAAAGCGAAGTGGAGACCGATAACATGTCCTCTTTCATGCATATATTTAATCATATCCATATTTTTCTTGGACAGGATATTGTAGGAATTGTTCGTCCACTGGAAGAAATAAGTGGAAGTAAAATCCATGGAAAGCTCCAGCTTGGAAAGCGCAAAAGCACGATCCACACTGAATTCCACATCATGACGCATGATAATAAATTTATCCTTTTCCTGCGCCTGCCTGAAATTACAGGCCCTGCCGCTTTCTTTGATGATTCTTATAATCTCTTTATAATCCGCATAGGAAAACATACTTTCTTGCACCTCTCTGTCCGCCCTTACCACAGGCGGGAATCCTTTCGTACCTCTCTTATGTCCGCAGCCATACCAGTTACAGATGCCGCACAGACAGCTGTCAGTGTCTGCATACCGATTCTATATAATCCTGCCACTGCTCAAAAACCGCCTTGCTGTTGGCAATTTTTCGGATATCCCTGGCCTTACTTCCAAGGCGTTCCGCCAGCTCCGGATTTTCTATCAGATGGCAGATCCCCTCCGCCATCGCGTCCTCGTCCTTAATTGGCACTAGAAGGCCGTTTACCCCATCCTGTATCACTGTCCTTGGACCGCCGCAGGGACAGTCAGTGGACACAATGGGAAGCCCCAGAGCCATCGCCTCCAGTAACGCATTGGGAAGCCCCTCCCAGTCGGAGGAAAACGCAAAAACAGAAGCGTTCACCAACTGCCTCTCCAGGGAATCACTGGCCCCCATCAGGAACACATAAGCTTCGGCTTTTCTTTCGGCAATCAGCTGCTCCAGAAGCTCCTTCGTGCCGTCCCTGGAATCGCCGCCGTATATTTTAAGTACATAGTCGGGATGCTTCTGATGCACTTTATCAAAAGCACGGATCAACATAAGCTGGTTTTTGAAATCCACCAGCCTGCCTGACTGCACCACTTCTTTTACCCTTGTTTCCGGTTTGGGAATATCCAGATATTTATTATTCAGCGGATTCAGTATGATACGTGATTTCCGCTGTACCTTGACCGGAAAAAAATCCCGCTGCCCTTCCGTCTGGAACACGCAGCCTGCTGCCCTGGGAAACAGAAGAGGGATCTGGATTTTATCATCCCATTTGTCATAATGCCCAACAGGATCCGTTCTTACCGAGACGATGACCGGAATCCCGGTTCCCAATGCAGCCGTTATAGCGCGGTAATTCGCCTTATGGCAGAACGCCACCACCACATCCGGCCTCACCTTTTTTATAAAAGCCCGCAGCCTCTTCTCACGGATTCTCAGCTTGGCGATTCTGCCCTTGCCCTCTTCCTCCGCATTCAGGCCCACATGGACTCTTGTAATACTCTTATCAATACGAAATTCATTTTCTGCATACCATTCCGTAGCGATATAGACCTCGTAACCCTCAGCCGCAAACTGGTGGGCCAGATTGGTAATAACCCGCTCAGCCCCGCCCTGTTCCAGGCTGTTTATATGAAAGATTATTTTACGCATATTTGCTCCCATCCGTGCACCGGCTGCTCCTACATTAACATTCCGGGAAGATCCTGCCCATCCTTCATGAGCAGAATTAACACTTCCTTAATTTGGGTACACAAATTCAACTTAGTTTACCACATTAGAAGGGAGGTTACAAGGGACTGTTTTCAAACAAACGCCTGTTTTGCCTCATTTCTGTGTATATGAACAATAGCTCCTTCCAGGGCCTGATACCGGGATATTACTGAAATGCCTGACGTTTCTTTACCTCTAAAATCAACTAAAAAGCGGATACCGGCATGCTTCATGCTGTGGTATCCGCCTGCAGGCTGTCTCTATTCCATTCCGCCGTTTTATCCCCTGTGCAGCGGGGCTGAGTCAGCCATTGTTTTTATTGCTGTTTTCTCCGCCAGGGCCATCTTTCCTGGGCACCTCATCAGGAATGACATCCTGCGTACTGTCATCGGGCAGCGGCAAATCCACTTCAGGAATATTGCCGTCGTCATATACGCTTAAGTTCTTCGTTTTGGAACCGGATAGATTCTGTCCATTCTTGTCCATACTCTTTCCGCCTTTCTGTTTTGGGAATAGTATGTCCGGTTTGGTTTTCTTTATTCCGCACTGCCGTTATCTGCATTTGAGATGTTAACCAAGGAACCTCTGCCGCCTTTAATATCTGATATCCCCATCATGTGTCAAAAGGGATATGGACTCCAGTCCTTCCAGTTTGCCGCAGGCTTCCATCAGGCCCATTTCATCCTTTGTCCTCAGCTCAATTACATAATCAATCCCGGCAGACGTTATATTACGCGACCTGATTTTATAACCCTTGGCAAAAGAATTCAGTACAGGCAGAAATTTCTTTTCTATTTCTTTATCCGAGCTGTTTACCACCAGAAGAAGCGGTGCCTGCGGCATTTTTATAAAGTCAAGCAGAAATGAAAGTATCGTTACAATCAGGCAGGTAACAATTGCCAGCACATACAGCCCGGCCCCGCATATAATTCCGGTGCTGATGGACCAGAACAGAAACAGAAGATCCATAGGACTTTTTATGGCATTCCGAAAACGAACAATTGACAGGGCGCCTACCATACCCAGAGAAATAACAATAGAAGACTGGAGCGCCAGCACAATAGCCGCTGTCAGAACCGGCATGATTGCCAGTGTCTTGTTAAAGTCCCTGGAATAAAAACTGCTGTGGCTGTTCAGACGGTAAATATAAAATATATACATCGACAATACTACCGTTACAAGAAGAATGAAGATGATATGATAAACCGACATCTCCATTGAAAATCCTTCCAGTACCGACTTTTTGATTATATCCTTTGCACTCATCTCATTTCTCCTGTTCTGTATGCTTCAAGCGCTATTCTGCATTCCTTATATTTCGAAAAAGGGGTCTGCTGGTGCCTCCCCGTTTCCAACGCCTGTGCAATATAATCCGGAAGCACTTCATCATATTTTACTTCCAGAACATGCTTTCCCTTTTCCATGACAGGCATAAGTCTGATTCCGGGTTCCAAAAAATGCCTGATATCAGCAGACGCTGAAATATTTCTGTCAAATGTAATTCTGACATTTCCTATGTTACTTATATATGCTGTTCTTTCATACTGCACAATAGTTACCGGCAAAAGCCTGTCCGTTGTCATTGCCAGATACAGCATACGCAAAACCTTAGGAGAAGACTTTTGAAAGGGCAGTCTTCTCCCTGCCATAAGCTCTCTACATTGTTCTTCAGTGAGCAGACAGGCATCCTTTTTTGTCATACCATTCAATTTATATTTGACCTCAAGAGCAATTCTGTCGGTATGGCCGCCATAAATGCGGATACGGAACTTTTTTCTGTCATTTGCACCATCTATTGTTTCAGCAAGGCAGGAATCATCAAAATCATCAAAATACAGGCTCCTGATCTGATATCTCTTTCCTTCCTCATGATGTCCGTCCTCCTTCATTATGCAAGACAGCCTTCCGGCTAAAATCTGAAGCTCTCCTTCCGTACAGATATATTTTTCTTCTACTCTGTAATCCATCGGTTTCTAATCTCCATAATTGCTTCCATCTGCAATAACGCTGTCAAGAAATGCAATCCGCTCCCCGATATATTCCTTTATAGAAGAAATATCAGTATTGTTTTCCGCTTCCGGCCAACGTAGAGACTCCCTTGCAAACGCACCGCTTTCTGTCAGCATTGTCATATACTCATCTGCCGCTTCACATAAACGTTCCTGCTGTATCACCCCATCTCTCATAGAACTCCACAGACTTTTTGTAATACCGGATATTTCGTCAGGCCGGCTTTGATACAGATTTTGGTAATCCTGCAGCGAATAAATTGTATCAATGTCAAAAACACCGAATTTGGTCATGTTTGTTGTTTCATCCGACCAGGCATCTCCAAAACTATAATTTAAGTCCCACGGTATTTTCTGTAGAAGCAGTCCGTTTCCGTCTTCAGATGCCGCAATAAAAAAATTCTTGTCTATATTGTCCGAAGCAGAAAGGAACTGCGCAAAAAGCCAATAATTAACCACATTTTCTTCATCAAGCTTAACTGAGTTTTCGGTAATATTACCCTCCGTAATAAATTCAGTATAATACTGCATCGGTGCCCAGATATCTGGCTGCGGTTCTTTCGGATATTCCACCTCAATATCTTCTGTTTCCATACAATCGGATAATGGAACATAATATTCCTTATTTATCCCTTCCAGGGAACCGCATTTATATAGATAATCCCCTTCCTTCAACGACAGCTGCTTTCTATCAATCGGCTCCATCACCCCATACAATCCGCGGTAGAATCCGTTAACAAACACCTCCGCATATTCCATCCTGCTGCCTGACAGATTCGGACTTATTTCACTCCATATATCAAGTGCCAGTTTTTCACGGATTTTGCTTGTATCTGAATAAAGCGCATTCAATATCCATTTATTATCATCGCGCATGCCCAAGAAGGATTTACTTTGTGAATCTCCCTTTTCATCAAACAGCCGTATTCCAAAACTCTTCTTATCAAACTGACGGCTGCTGGCTCCTCTTTCATAATAAGTACAATAACTCTCTTTAATCGTATACATTCCACCGGCAATAGCATCAGAAGGATTCCATACGACAATTCTGCTGTTATTGCTGACAGACTTTTGTTCAGATTCCACTAAATCTCCTGTAATACTGATTATCGGCAGCCCTGAAAATACGATTTCATCCTCGGTATACCATCCGTCTCCAAATACTATAAACCGGAAGGGATGCCCTTCCCTGACAGCGCTCTTTTTATCCTTCCAATAACTGTCTTCATAAAAATAAACCTCTGTCTGATGATCCAGGGTTTTTAACTGGCCTTCAAATTGTTCCGTATTCATTGACTGTGAAATATAATAGAATCCATAATTCCCATCATACGGCAGTTCCTTCTCACAAAATCGTACAAAAGCTCCCGGGAGTTCTTCTGAAGCTTCTCTGCCTTCCTTCATAAGGTTAAGCTCATCTTCTGTTTTAATAGCTGTGGATAATATTTTTTCGTTTTCCCTGGCTTCCTCTTTTATTCCAAACAGCAGAAAACCCCAAAATAAAAGTATGCTTGTACAGAAAATAATACCTTTTTTTCGCACATTTTCTCCTTAATTTACTTTATAAAGTATTTAAATGTTTCTTTTCACCAAATTTTATACATTATACTTCTGCATTCCGCCATTTTCAACTTTTTATTAGAAGTTTCTAAAAATTTAATAATTTTTTGGCAGTAATTGTCAAATTAAAGTATAAAATCAGTCGTAATATCTTATTATGTGGAATATTTTTCCTTGGCAGTACAGAATAATCTTTTATGCAAAACCTTAACTTTTCTTTAATTTTGCCATAATCCTTTATTTTAACTTGTATATTTTTCCATTGACGTAGTAGAATATAGTACTGACTATAATAATGCAGAACGAATGTCTCAAATAGTATCATATGTTTCCGTATATTTTTCAATCTTCCCTGGAAAGGAGTGGATTTCAGAAGCCATACTTATGGATTCTGATAAAAAGCCTATGAAATCATTTCTGGTAAAAAGTGTCCTGGCTGTTTGTATCACCCTGTTTTGTTTATTCTATCTGGATATTATGTATGAACAAAAATCAGATAATCCCATAGCGGAAATCAATGCCTTTAATTTTGTCCCGGAGACAATTCAAATCGCTAATTTCGGAAGTTCGCACGGTCAATGTGCTTTCGACTGGTCAGCCCTTAAGGATCGCGGGCTGAAATGTTTTAATTTCGCACTGACCAGCCAGTCCTTTGAATACGATTATGCGCTGTTAAATATGCATAAGGACGCTTTTACAGAGGGAAGCATCGCCTTTATCCCTGTTTCCTACTTTTCCTTTAACCGTGAAGCAACTGACCCCAATGATATAGAAGCCATCAGTATCAGGTATTACCGCCTGCTGTCTCCCCAGTACAATCCCGACTACAGCTTGTATAAGGATCTTGTTGCTGTAAGATTTCCTATTCTTTCAGCAGGTGATGGAATCTTCGACCTGTTTAAACCGCCGATTTCCTTCCCTTCATTGTCGGATAACCGCCAGAATATTGTATATGCCGCGGAAGCCTCACCGGATGCTGCTCCGGGAACAGAAGCGCCTGCCGCCGAAGGTGAGCTGCAGGGAGAGGGCGAATCTTCTGATATACCGCAGGCACCTGCCCCTGAAAATCCGGAACAAATTTACGGTGCTGAAAAGGTACAGGAATTTGAGGCCAAGGGATATGCCCGATATCAAAGGCATTTTGAAGGGAAAACAGATTATTTTGAAGAGGATAAAGAACAGGATCTGCGAAATATAATTGAATTATGCAAAGAAAGAAATATTACTCCCATATTGATCACAACCCCCTATACACAATACTATAATCAATATGTCTCTGCAGATTTTTTATATGAATTCTACAGTAAAATACAGGATATCGCTGTTGAATACAATATTACGTATTACGATTATTCCCATGATGAACGTTATCAGACGAACCTTCAATATTTTGGAGATGCCGACCATCTGAATGAAGAAGGGGCAGTTTACTTTACAGAAATGCTGACGAGTGAGATTCCTGAATTGAAAGCTTATCTTGAAACACATTAATTCGCGTCCCTGATAAACTGTATATCGCTGCAGCAGTTTCAATTTTTTCTGCTGTATAACATCAAAGCTCCTGGTTGTTTACAGGAGCTTTGATTCTTTCTTCCCATGGCATAACCCGCATGAAAAAATTTCAATCCATCCCCGTCAAACCGCTGTAGTATACTAAAGTAAAGGCCGCCGGAGGAGCTACTGCCATTTCCGGTGGCTGCGCATTCTACGATAAAACAGGAGTTAAAACCTTATGAAAATCACAGATATTAAAGCCGAAAAGGTACGCATTGAACTTACCTCCCCCTTCCGTGTTGCCTTTGCCGAAATCAATTATTCTGAAAACCTGCTGATAAAGGTTTCCACAGATGAGGGAATCGATGGCTATGGAGAAGCCGCGCCGCTGCCTTTTGTCACCGGCGAGACCATTGACAGCGTAGTCAGTGTAATCAGCCTGCTCCGCCCCGGCCTTATCGGCATGAATCCACTCGATATTGAAAAAATCCATGAGCTGATGGACGGATGCATCTATGGGAACAGTTCCGCAAAATGTGCTGTAGATCTGGCAATGTACGATATCTGCGGCAAACTGATGGGCCAGCCGGTTTACAAGCTTCTTGGAGGCTATTCTAACCGGGTTCAGAACGATATTACCATTGGGATTGACACACCTGAGGCTATGGCGGAGGAAGCCAGGGCACATGTGTTTAAGGATGGCTTCCATATCCTGAAAATAAAGGCCGGTATTCATGTGGAGGAGGATATCCGCGCCATGCATCTGATCCGGGAGGCCGTCGGGCCCAAGATCCGCCTGCGTGTGGATGCCAATCAGGGCTATGATACCAGTGATGCTATTTATGCGCTGACTGAATTTAAAAAAGTGGGCATCGAGGCTGTTGAGCAATGCCTTCCCTATTGGGATTTTGAAGGCTCCGCCTATGTGCGGAGCAAGGTGAACGGTATCCGCATCATGCTGGATGAGTCCATCCATAATCATCTTGACGCTGCAAGGGCCTGTAAGGGCGGCTGCGCGGACATCCTGAATATCAAGCTCATGAAATGCGGAGGACTTTTCCGGGCATCCCAGATCAATTCCATTGCGGAAGCCTTTGGGGTCAACTGTATGGTCGGCTGTATGATGGAAACCAAGCTCGCCACCACGGCCGGTGTCAGCCTGGTTGCCTCCAAAAAGAACATCACCGAAGCGGATTGTGACAGCTTTCTCTTCTATGCTGATGAGCAGACCGGCATGTCCGGCGGCTTTACCCGTGAAAATGACGTATTTACCCTGCTGGATGCACCGGGCTTTGGACTGGATATTTCTTTCTGAATCATTCTCCGCACCTTCGCAGTGATATACAAAAGGACAGCGCATCCATTACGCTGTCCTTTTGTATATGCAAACCTGCCCGAACTGCTGCTCTCAATGAAACAACTTCTTAATCTCATTAATAAAAACTCTCTCCACCCGTGTCAGCTCCGTCTGGTTCTTCTTAATCCACCCGAATTCATACTTCAGGTTCACATTCTGATAAGGATAAATCACCATGGAAATCGGAATGTTCAGCTTATTATATATCTTATGGCTCTGGGCCACGCAGAAATACGCTGGAATCTGGCCGCACAGGCTCACCGCCGTATCATTATCCGCCACGTAGACCACCTTGGGATTCCCAAAGGCGGTTCGTATCTCGCCTTCCTCCTTGGTAAAGGGGTAAACCGTTTCCTTGGTCATGATCAGGAGCTGATCCGAAAGCAGGCCCTTCCTGAGGCGGGTAACTCCCAGCTCATTCACCGGATTGTTGCGATCCACCGCCACGCCCACGTTCAGCCGTCCCAGCGCATGATATTCCATATCGTTCTGGGCAAACAGGGCGCAGGCCTCCTCCGTGTAGATATTCAGCGTCATCAATATTCCCAGGTCACATCTTGCATCTCTCACATCCGTAAAAACCTCAGAATATGTTTTCTGGTAAAACTGAAAATCCGTATCCGCATTCAGATATTGGGCCAGAAGCCTTGCAAAAATTTCACTTGCAAACAGCATCTGGCCGCAGGAGGCACTGAATTTCAGCGGCTGGCTTCGGTTTTCCTCTGCCTGAATTGCCATGTTTTTTATGCGTTCCACATGCTGCAATGTTTTTTCTGCCTCTGCAAGAAAGGCTCTTCCGAATTCTGTTGTGGCAATGCCTTCCGTTGTCCGGATAAAAATTTCCTGCTCCAGCTCCAGTTCCAGCGCATGGATGGATTTGCTCAATGCCGACTGGGAAATGTAGAGCGTCTGGGCGGCCCTGCTGAAGGAGCCGAGACGGTTAATTTCACTGGCATAAATGAGCTGATTGAGATTCATATACACACGTTCCTTCCTGCCAGACAGCAGCAACATCCTCAAGTGCACGAATATTGCCGGCCGGATTTCCCCTCACCGCAAGGATATCTGCCAGATATCCTTCCGCCAGAAGGCCCAGGCTGCTTTCCAGCCCCAACGCCTTTGCGCCATTATGCGTGGCGCAGGCAACTGCCTCTATCGGGGATATTCCATATTGTACCATAAATCCGCACTCCCTGGCTACCGGTGATGCCTTCGGGTGGCTGCAGGCATCCGTATCGGTTCCCGTGGCAACAAGCACGCCGCTGTCATACAGCTTTTTAAACTGCTCCCTGTAAGTATCCACGGTATCCTTCAAATAGGCGGCGTTGCTGCCAAGGCTCTCATCCGCCTGCTGGTTTTTAACAAGCTCCCATGCATAATGGAAAACATAGATTGTCGGCACCCATACCTGTCCGTTATCCCGCATGCGTTCCGCCTGTTCCACCGTCAGATGTGTCCCGTGCTCAATGCTGTCACAGCCAGCCTGGATACACATTTCCATGGAAGATCCATAGCCCGCATGGGCGGCCACCTTTATTCCAAAACGGTGCGCTTCCTTAACAATGGCGTCAAGCTCCTCCTGGCTGAACTCCTCTCCACGGTAGGCTTCGCTGTCCAGTACCTTGATGCAGTCAGCGCCGTCCCTGATGTTTTTCCGCACCGCCCTGCGCACCTCATCCACACCGTCCACTTCCTCCACTGCCCCGGTCATGCTGTAGCCGTGGCCGCCGGTAATGCACAGTCCCTTCAGGCTTGTAAAAATACGGGGCGCTTTGATATAGCCCGCACTGGCTGCATCCTTCAGGGTGATGCCGATGCCGTCCGCGCTTGACATATCTCTTATGGTGGTTACGCCGGCCTTCAGGATATCCTCCATTCTTTTCCCTACAAAATAAGCCCGCAGCATTCGATCCTGCGCGAGCCTGTCCGCATTTTTTTCTCCGTAAAAATAGCCGATGTGGGTATGCATATCGATTAACCCGGGAAGCAAGGTGCAGCCAAGAAGCCTGATTTCCTCTTCTCTGTATATCCGTCGAAGCTCCTCCGCCCTTCCCACCGCTTTGATCCTTTGTCCTTCCATAACCACTGCGCCCTGCTCTATCACGGTTTTTCCGTCGCCTGTAATCACTCTGTCCGCAACCAGCATATCTCTTTTCTCCTTTTTAAAAGCAGCGGCCTCCCGAAGGGAAGCCGCGTCACAGCGCTGTTTACGCTAATTCCTTTGCCCTGAGACACATCACCTGATGCCCTGCCTCCAGCTCTTCCATCCGCACAGCTTCTTTGCATTCCGCCTTCGCGTAGGGGCAGCGACCCGCAAATCTGCAGCCGGCCGGCGGGTTAAAGGGCGTAGGAAGATCTCCCTCCAGCAGAATCCGCTTCTTCTCCGCTTTTTCTTTTTTGGTAAATGCGGGAGCCGCGGAAAGCAGCGCCTGAGTATAAGGGTGGGCAGGCGTGTCGAAAATCTGGGTTTTGCTGCCCATTTCCACAATCTGCCCCAAATACATCACCGCCACATCATCGCTGATAAACCGCACAATGCTCAGGTCATGGGAAATGAACAGATAGGTCAGCCCCATATCCTCCTGCATATCCTTCAGCAGATTGATAATTTGTGCCTGGATGGAGACATCCAGCGCGGAAACCGCTTCATCACAGACCACGAATTCGGGATTCGCAGCCAGCGCCCTGGCAATGCTGATGCGCTGTCTCTGACCGCCGGAAAACTGGTGGGGGAAACGCAGCGCCTGCTCCGGGAAAAGGCCGCATTTCAGCATAATTTCTTCTACCTGTTCCTCCAGCTCCACCCTTCCGTTCACCAGTTTGTGCGCCAGCAGCCCTTCTCCAATCAGATCATAGACCGTCATCCTCGGGTCAAGGGAGGAATAGGGATCCTGAAAAATTATCTGCATTTTCCGCCGAATTTCATGAAGCTTATCCCCTGAGGCAGTACAGACATCTGTGCCTTCAAAGAGCACGCTTCCGCCGGTCGCCGGGGTCAGGCCCAGGATCGTCCTCCCGGCCGTGGATTTTCCGCAGCCGGATTCTCCTACCATCCCCAGGACACGCCCTGCGCGTATGGTAAAGCTGATATCATCCACCGCCTGGACATACCCAAGCGTATGCTGGATAAATCCGCCCTTGACAGGAAAATATTTTTTCAGGTGCTGTACTTCCAATATATTCTCGTTCACTGTGTTCATCCTTCCAAGCTTCTGTTTTCTTCCGATGGAATATCTCCGGCGCCCTTCTGCTTCTGATTGGGATCGGTGCAGTATTTCCAGCAGAACACACTGTGCTGTGCGGAAAGCTCCGAGGCCGGCGGGAATTCCTTCTTACATTTTTCGTCCGCATAACGGCATCTGGGATGGAACGGACAGCCCTCCGGCTTGTCATTCAGGGAGGGGACATTTCCCGGGATAACCTCCAGGCGGTCCCCGTCAAAGTCAGCCTTCGGCCGGGAATGAATCAGCCCCAGTGTATAGGGATGGGCCGCCTGTTCAAACAGCTCATCCGTAGGCGCGGTCTCACAGACCCTGCCGCCGTACATGACAACCACCCGATCGGCCATTTCACTGATTACCCCCAGATCATGGGTGATAAAAATACAGGAGCTTCCGGTTTCCTCCTTCAGCTCATTCATCAAATCCAGTATCTGGGCCTGTATGGTCACATCCAGAGCGGTTGTGGGTTCGTCCGCAATGATGAGCTTTGGTGACGTCAGCAGAGCCATGGCGATCATGACACGCTGGCGCATCCCGCCGGAAAGGCTGAAGGGATAGCGGAACATCATCTCCTCCGGCATAGGGATTTTCACCTTCCTCAAATATTCCACACACTTCTCCCGCGCCTGCCTGTCACTGATTTTCTGATGGTTTTTCAGGGCCTCCTTCATCTGATCCCCGATGGTATACAACGGGTTCAGCGCCGTCATTGGCTCCTGGAAAATTACGGAGATCTCTTTGCCGCGGATTTTCCGCAGCTCCTTTTCCGACATCTGCAGAGTATCCCGGCCCTCAAAAAGGATCTGCCCGGATTCATATTTTACGTTGCCGCCCTGCACCAGCTTTATAATGGACATGCAGCTGACGCTTTTGCCGCAGCCGCTTTCACCTACCACGCCCAGTGTTTCCCCTTTTTTCACCTCAAAGGAAACATCATCCACGGCCTTCAGCACGGCGTCATCCGTTACAAAATAGGTTTTCAGATTCCGTATGGAAAGCAGCGTTTCCTGTTCGTTCATTTCGTTTTGCTCCAGTCTGCCCGCCCCGGCGGGCCTGTAATTCAGAAAGTTAAAAAAGCTCTTCCTTCCAGCATTTTTCCCGGCATAATTGTCCGGTTCCCTTACAGTTGCTTTCCGGTTTCTTTGTTCCGGGAATTTTTTACAGCTTCATTTTCGGATCCAGCGCATCCCGCAGTCCGTCCCCCACCAGATTCAGAGCCAGTGCACTCAACGCAATGGCGATTCCCGGAAAAAGAAGCAGATACGGCGCCGTCTTCATATAATCGCGGGCTGTGCTCAGCATCACGCCCCATTCCGGCGTAGGCGGCTGAACCCCCATTCCGATAAAAGACAGCCCGGCCGCAGTCAGCATCATGGAAGCCACGGACATACTTGCCTGAATGATGATAGGCCCCATGGCGTTGGGCAGGATATGCCGCACAATAATGGTAAAATTACTGCTGTCACACGCTCTGGCCGCCATTATATATTCCTGTTCCACGATGGACAATATCACCGAGCGGACGATACGGATAAACCCCGGCAGGCTTACGATGGTTACCGCTATCAGCAGGTTTCTCATGCTGGATCCAAGCGCCGCCACCACGGCCAGCGCAAACAGCAGCCCGGGCACACAGTTTAAAATATCGCAGAGACGCATGACAATGCTGTCAAACCTGGAACCGTAAATACCGCAGCAGGCCCCGATAATACCGCCCAGCGCAAGTGAAACCGCCGTAGTTCCCACTCCCAGCGAAAGGGAACGCCTGCTTCCATGGATAATCCTTGCCAGCATGTCCCGGCCGAATTCATCCGTCCCCAGCCAGTGCTGCATACACGGAGCCATCAGCCTGTCCTTGGGACTCTGGGCAATCGCTGCCTCATACGGGATCAGCAAATCAGCAAACAGCGCAAAAAACACAAAAACCGCCAGCACTACCAGTCCTGCCATCGCCGCCTTATTCTTACGGAACAGCTTCCATGCATCCGCCGCATGATTGCTTTTTCTTCTCTTTTTATCTGATTTTTTCATTCCTCAATCCATTCCTTTCACACTGCAAAACACGCAGACCACCAAAAAACCGCCTGCCTTCTGCGGCCTTACTTCTGTCTCCTTGCTTCGGCGCGGGTTAAATGCTGCCCCAAAAGCAGAATCAGCGCACCACCTTTTCCCGGATGCGGGGATCAATTACCGCATACAAGATATCCACCACCACCATCACCAGGCAGAAAAAGGTGGAAAGGAATACGGTAGACGACATGACCACCGGAATATCTTTGCTTCTGATGGCTGTCAGGATATAATTACCCAGGCCCGGAATTGCAAAAACGGTTTCACAGATTACGGCGCCGCCCAAAATGGAACCGAAGCTGGTTCCCATCACCGTCAGTACCGGGAGAAGCGCATTTTTCAGGGCATGCTTCCATACCATGCAGGCAGGCGTACATCCCTTGGCCTTTGCCGTCCTCATATAATCCTGTCGGATAGCTTCCAGCATGGTGGTACGGGTCAGGCGCATCAGCTGCGCGCTTCCCCCCGCCGCCAGTGTGAGCACAGGAAGGATATAGCTCTTCCATTCCTGAATGCCGTGGGTGGGCAGGATTCCTAACTTCAGTCCGAACAGATATATCAATACCATTCCCAGGAAAAATCCGGGGATGGATGCCAGCAGTATCGCCGTCATGGTGCTGAAGGTATCCGCTATGGAATACTGCTTTACCGCCGACAGGATTCCCAGGGAAATTCCCACTATGGAAGAAACCACAAAGGACAGGCATCCCAGCTTCAGCGTCACAGGCAGCTTAGTGAAAAATTCTCCTGTAAACGGCTGCCTCGTCCGGTAGGAGGTCCCCAAATCGCCCTGCAGCAAATCGCCGATATAGCTGACAAACCTTATCAGAAACGGTTTGTCATAGCCCAATTCATGATTCAGGGCATCCACAGTCTCCTGCTTAGCTGAAATTCCCAGAATCTGTCTTCCCGGATCTCCCGGCGTAAAGTTCATAATGGTGAAAACAATAAACAGCACTCCCAGCAGTGTGGGGATAATAAGAAGCAGCCTTTTTAATATGTATTTTAACATACAACATTCTCCTTAAGCTTACATTCGTCAGTCCTGTAACGGATATGCATTATTTTCATAACGCAAACTTCAACACTTTATCGTAACATAGTCATATAATATTGCAATATTCGGCATCTGTCAACAATTATGGCTTCGTATGCTATAACTTTTATTCATATCATTCATGATAATTTTACAAATGCAAACCCTACATTTTCGTGTATAATGTTAGATATTTACTATGTTTGGTAATTTTGTTTTTTGTTACCCGTTCAGTATCCGTAAGGTACCGGACACTTACCAAGTTGAAACATATTACAAAGCATCCGCACCCGCCAGACAGGAAGCGGGTGCCGCAAACAAATGAGGAGGAACCTATGAAAAAGAAATGGAAAACCCTTACCGCTGTATGCTGCGCGGCAGCCCTTGCCCTCAGCCTTACCGCCTGCTCCGGCAGTTCGGACAACGCCGGTTCCGCGGCATCGCAGGAAGCGCCGGACGCCGATTCCGCGGCTGCAGACACCGCCCAGACTTCCGGACGTACCGATTTAAACGTCCGTATCAGCGATGCCTTCAGCACCGTAGATCCCCACAATCTGTCCCTGAATTCAGACATCATGCTCTGCCGTCAGATTTATGAACCGCTCTACTGGCTCAATGACAAAGCCGAAGAGGTTCCCATGCTTGCCACCGATTATTCCGTAAGCGACGACGGCCTGATCTGGACCTTCACCCTTCGGGAAGGTGTAACCTTCCAGAACGGAGAGCCGCTGAAAGCAAGTGATGTGGTTTATTCCTATGAAAGATGTTTCGACAATGCCTATATGCAGGAAAAAGTGGAAGCTATCGATTCCGTAAACGCTCCTGATGATTCCACAGTAGAGCTGCACCTGAAGTATCAGTTCTCCCCTCTTATGGAAAAAATTGCTTCCATCGGTATTGTCAGCGAAGCCTTTGTGGAGGCCAATAAAGACGATCAGGGACTGCTTGGCTTTAATGCCTGCGGAACCGGCGCCTACTCCGTAAAAGAAGCCATTCCTGATGTCAGCGTTACGCTGGAAGCCTATGAAGGCTACTGGAGAGGCGCTGCGCCCATCAAAACCCTGAATTTTGAGCAGATTACGGATGATACCACAGCCATCACGGCCTTTGAGGCCGGAGAAATCGATATTATGAATGTTCCCTCTGCTAACTGGGAGGAAATCAGTTCAAACGATGCCTTCGAAACCTCTGCGCGTCCTTCCAATCATGTGGTTTATCTGATTTTCAATACAGAGACAGAGCCCTTTAACAATAAGGCGCTGCGTCAGGCCGTAGCCTATGCCGTAAACCGTCAGGATATCATCGATGTAGCTGCAGACGGGCTGGCAGAGCCTGCCACCACCCTTGCAACCTCCTACATGTTCGGTTACACAGAGGATCATAAGTCCTATGAATACGATCCGGAAAAAGCAAAAGAGCTTCTTGCCCAGGCCGGTTATCCCGACGGGCTGGACATCGGCAGCATCAAAACCATGGGCGGATCCTATTTTGAAAAGGTGATGCAGGTTGTTCAGGCGGAGCTGTCGGAAATCGGAATTAACTGCACGATTGAAAGCATGGATGGAAACAGTCTGGTCAATGACTGCATTACCGGAAACTTCGGCCTGGCCGATATGGGACAGAATCTCAGCCTCGATTATGACTTCCTTAAAACCTATTTTAATGAAGAATATATTAATGGCCTGAACATGGCGCGTTTTTCAGACAGCAAAATCCAGTCCCTGTTTGAACAGGGCGCCGCCACCACGGATAAAGAAGAGCGGCTTGCCATTTACAAGGAAATTGAGGATCTGACACAGGAGGCCTGCGCCTATGTTCCGCTTTATAATCTGCAGTCCACCACTGCCTGGACAAAGGACCTGAGCTACACGCCTTCCATCACAGGTATTATGTATAAAGACGTCAGCTGGAAATAAACAGATGCGGCGGTACGCCGCAGGAAACGAGGTTGCCATGCTAGATCGTAATTTAATCCAACAAAAAGCGGAGGAACTGATAACGCGTTATCAGATTCCCTCCGTCAGCATTACCTATTATCGGAACGGAGTCTATGAAACGGTTACGGCCGGCTTTAAAGATGTGGATGGCCAGGTGCCCGCAGACGCAGATACCCTGTATTCCATCGGTTCCTGTACCAAATCCTTTACAGCGGCCGCTATCGCCGTTCTCTGTGACAAGGGCCTGCTCAGTCTTGACGATCCGGTTCAGAAAATCATTCCCGAGTTCGGAATGTATGATTCCTATGCCGGTTCCCATCTCACAGTCCGCGATATGCTCTGCCACCGCTGCGGCCTGCCCCGCCATGAGCTTGCCTGGTATCCCCGTCTTTCCCGGTATTCGGAAAAACAAATGATAGACATGCTCCGTTACCTGAAGCCCAATGAGCCCTTCCGCTATAAAATGCAGTACCAGAACATGATGTATACACTGGCCGGTATTGTTATCAGCCGGGCAAGTGGTACCTCCTGGGAAAATTTTGTCCAGGAAAATCTCATTTCCCCCTTGGAAATGGGTCCCATTTCCTTCGACGCTCCCCAGCTGGAAACCTTCGAAGGACGCGCTAAGGGCTATCGGTTTTTTGAAGATGAAGCTGGCTCCGGCAACAGGGAGGTTCCCTACTGCCCTCTCTATACCATGTCTCCCGCCGGCTCCATTAGCATGACCAGCCCGCAGCTGGCAGCCTGGGACGCTATGCTTCTCCATTATGGCAAGGCCAATGGGAAGCAAATTATTTCAGAAAAAATATGCCGTCAGTTGTTCACACCGCAAATGCTGATTTCCGATCCTATTCCCGCCCCCTTACAAGGCTATCTTGATACGCCCTCCTATGGCCTTGGCTTTTTCGTGGAAAATTACCGGGGAACTAAGGTCGCACAGCATGGCGGCCATATCGACGGCTTTATTGCCGACCAGTGCTTTGTTCCCGAAAAGGATTTTGCATGCGCCGTGCTGACCAATTCCGAAAATCCTTTTGGAGCCAGAGTGCTCCGCTATACTCTTCTGGATATGGCCCTGGAGCTGGAGCCTGTGGACTGGATAAGCAGTTTCCTCACCTTCCATGAAACTATGAAAAGGCAACAGGCAGAAGCCCTTACCTCACGCGATGCGGTTTTGAAGCAGTCGGAGGAGTTTCCCTGCCCTGTCAGCCTTTCTGATATCTGCGGTGCCTACAAGGATAACGGCTACGGCGACATCACCATCACTGAAGAGGACGGCGGGCTGGCACTGGAGCTTGGCACCCTTACCCTGCACGGCTTCCACTGCCGCAGCCAGTATTTTCTTTTTACCGAGGAACATGTTCTTCCCGGTGTGCAGCTGGAAGCCGAAGTGGAATATGACAGGGATGGAAAAGTAACCGCCTTCCTGGTTGCCCTGGAGCCTACGGATACGGAAAAGATTCGGTTTGTAAGAATGTAAAAATATAAACAATACATTTGGATGCCGCCGGCAGTTTAAAACTCCGCTTCGTTCCGCCGGATTGCTGTTTTCAGAATATAAGAATCAACCTAATAAGAATGCCTGCCAGGTTGCAGCTTGATCATTTTGCAGATAACAATTTGATCATTTCAGCTTGCAAACCTGACGGGCATTTTTCCTTCCATTAACTGTTCAGTTGTTTCCCGGTACTGCCAAAATCCATTTCAAATCATCTGTCTGCTATTTATCTTCCGCAGTCTCCTCCGTCTCTTTCCCGGTATCCTCCGCAGATATTTTCCCTCGCTGCGGCTCTTTTTTTCCCCGGGTATATTCCAGAATATCCCCCGGCTGGCAGTCCAGCACATCACAGATAGCATCCAGTGTTGAAAACCGCACCGCCTTAACCTTGCCTGTCTTCAGATTTGACAGATTTACGTTGGAGATCCCCACACGAGAAGCAAGCTCGTTCAGAGATATCTTGCGATCCGCCATGACGCGATCCAGTCTTAGTATAATTGCCATAATTTCACTCCCGTTTTTTATATGGTCATATCAGAATTGCTTTGGTATTTATAACCATAGCGCATGAGGAGCGCCATGACAAGGATTAATAGTCCGATAATTAAATAGAACCCATCGGCAACAAAATGCCTTCCATTAGACAGTATCTGGAAATTGGCATCATAGCCTTCTATTCTTGGAAATAAAAACGCAGAGACGGTAATTATAATTCCTATAGTGGTTCCCAGCCTGTACAGCGCTCGATTAAACGGCCTTTTGCTTATCGCTATTGATACTAACATAATAAAACATAAAAAAATAATAGTCCAAAACAACATCATTTTACAATGTCTTATAAATTCACACGCATCTGTCATATCTTTCATTTCCCGCAGCCAATCTGGAAAACTTAATACAATCGGCAATGATACTATACCTGATAAAAAAATACCAAACCCCAGTAAAAATTTGAAACCAATAGTTAATCTCACCGGCTTTTCTACTTCACTGCTGAAAACTACGGCATCTTGATTTACATTCTTATAATCTTCCGGAGATTCTGACATGTTTACTTCTTTTTCTGCTGCATTAATAGGTGTTTTCTCCTTCTTTTCTTCCTGCATCCTTTTTCCTCCACTCCTATGTGAAAAACGCGCCGACAAATATCCCCTACGTGTCAAAGGCCGTGTATCCGTACCACCGATTTCACGTCCGCTTTTACTTCCTATCCCACTTCAACAATATCATAGCGCATTATATTTTGCAATAAATATTTAATGTTTTTCATTAAATAAATTATGAATTAAATAAAATCACTTCCATATTTCATCTCCACTCTCCACCTCCTGTCCGGGTGATACCCGCCACCGCCATTTTTAACTACAATCATCGCATAAAAAGCAGACCTGACTAAATAGCTGCATCCTTTTCCCTTTACCGCCATTTTTCTTTGCACTCCCCGCAATCCTGTGATAAAGTACAGATAACGCAGTTGTACATGCATCCCATGCAGTGACCAAAGGCCGTAAAATTGCCTTCGGGTTACAGTAAACATCCCGGACCTGTAATTAATAATTTGGGATTTCATGTATGGAGAAGCCCAGCATCTGCCCGATATCACAAAAAAGCTTTACAGAAAGGACCAAAAAACCCCATGAAAAATTCAGAAGACCTGCGTCGTGCGCTTCGTGCCATCGACCATAAAAGCTATCCTGCCTACAAGGACTTAAAAGGAAGCTATTCCTTCGGCAATTATGTCTTATCCATTGACCATGTCCAGGGGGATCCCTTTGCCTCTCCGTCCCGCCTGAGCATCCTTGTTGACGGAAAAACCGCGGGATTTCCTGCCGGGCTTTACGATACCCGCTATAAAAGGGTTGCGCTACAGGACTACCTGAACCGGCTTTTTTACCAGGAGATCGAAAAGTATACCTTCAAGGCCAAAGGCTCCGGCAAAAGCGGGCTGATCAGTGTCAGCCGCTGCGGCCAGGAAATTCTGGAGCGTTCCGCCGTAACCATCAACCCGGAAAACGGCGGCCTGTTATTCCGTTTTGCCGCTGGTTTTCCGGCCAATGGAAGAACTATCAACGCGTCACAGCTGGAACGCATCCTCTTTGATTTCCTGCCGGCCTGCGTACAGACGGTCTGCTTTTACAAAAAGCTCTCCCCCGCCAGGGTACAAAGCGTCATCCATCTGGCTGAGGACCAGCATTATATCCGCACCCAGCTGCCTGCCCTGGATTTGTGTGCGTTTGTAGCCAATGGTTCCATCCTTCCCAGGCAGTCCGGGGTATCGGACCGTCCCATGAAAGAAGGCATTCCCTTCACCTCCCCCTCTTCCATGGAAATCACACTGAATCTGCCCCATCATGGGCCGATTACCGGCATGGGCATCAGGAAAGGAATCACCCTGATCGTAGGCGGCGGCTATCATGGGAAATCCACGCTCCTTGAGGCTCTGGAGCTTGGCGTATACAACCATATCGCAGGCGACGGCAGGGAATATGTCATCACTGATGACAGCGCCCTGAAAATACGCGCAGAGGATGGCCGCAGCATCAAAAAAACGGACATATCCATGTTCATCAATAACCTTCCCAACGGAAAGGATACCAAAGCCTTCTATACGGAGGATGCCAGCGGAAGCACCTCACAAGCCGCCAATGTCATAGAAGGCATGGAAAGCGGAACCTCACTTTTCCTGATAGACGAGGACACCTGCGCCACTAATTTCATGATACGCGACGAGCTGATGCAGCGCGTGGTCTGCCGGGAAGAGGAGCCTATCACTCCCTTCATTGAACGTGCCCGTTTCCTCTATGAAAAATGCGGCATTTCTTCCGTAATCGTTGCCGGAAGCTCCGGTTCCTATTTTTACATCGCAGATGCGGTAATCCAGATGGATCGCTATGTGCCCAAAGACATCACCGCTTTTGCCAAAAAAGAAGCCGCCCTCTACGCCTCCCGCAATCAGGAAACACCGGAAGCAGGAATGCCCCAGCTGCTCCCTGATCCCGAACTGCCTTCCTTCCGCCGCACTCCCGGCTATCGTCCGGAGCTTCGCAGGGATGAACGGCTGAAAACCAAGATCCACGGCCGGGAAAACATTCAGATTGGACATGAGGACATCGACCTGCGCTACCTGGAACAGCTTGCCGATTCGGAACAGACCGCCGCCCTTTCCTATATGCTTGCCCTGGCGGAAAAAAGTATGTTTAACGGCCAGACCAGCCTGCGTATGCTTGTGGATTCCTTTCTTTCACTGATTGAAAAAAAAGGCCTGTCCGCACTGGCCGGCTCCGGCTATCTGCCCACGGATCTGGCGGTTCCCAGACGGCAGGAAATCTTTGCATGCTTTAACAGATACCGGGGATTGAAATTATAATTTTTTATAAAAATGCATTCAGGCAAATAATAAGAAAACTGCGGCATCCATCTTTTTCAGGTGGATACCGCAGTTTTTTCAGCCGCAAACAGCGGGAATTTACAAGCCATTACAATTGAATTTTACCTTTCACACATCCTCCGCCATCCCGCGGAGCTGTTCCACATAAGCTTCATTGGAAAAGCAGGCCGCCCTCTTAAGCGCCGCATCGGCATATTTTTTATGCAGCTTCTGATCCGTCAGCAGGCGCAGCATCTGTTCCGCCAGAAGTTCCTCTTCCCGCGTAATCACCCTGGCATCCAGATTTTTCTGCGTTTCCAGGTTGGGAATCAGAATACCGTAGTCTCCGTCCACATACTCTTCTTTTCCCACATAAGCCTCAAAATCATCCATGAGGATCTCCGCCGGCCCGGTCATGCAGTTGGTGGAAATCACCGGCTTGCCAAGGGCCATGGCCTCCACAAGAACATTGGGAAAGCCCTCGTTTAAGGAAGTCATCACATAAATACTTCCCAGCTTCAGCCACGGGAAGGGATTCTTCTTTACCCCCGGGAAGCTTACCGCATCCGAAATCCCCAGCGCCTCAGCCAGCTTCCAGTACTCCAGGAAATCGCCCTCTCCCACAATCACCAGCCGGGAATCCGGCAGCCTGCGATGAACCAGGGAGAAGCTTTTTACCAGATGCCAAAAACCCTTTACATCGTCCTCGCGCCCCATGGACACCACCACCGGCCCGCGGTCCTGAAAAGGAAGGCGGCTTTCCTCCTCCCGCGCCCGTTCCTCTTCCTCTTTGATATCAAAAGGATTATAAAGCGTAGAGGTAGTCTGACAGTCGAATTTTTCCCGTATTTCTTTCTCAATCGTACGGGAACAGCTGATTATCCGATCCGCTCTGCCGCAGAAAAGCTTCAGAAGCCTGGGATTTCCCATATCCATATAGCTGCGGACACCGCACCAGGTCTTTCCACGGGATCTGGAAAACACATTTACCAGATTGGCTGTGGGGCCGAAGCTGTATGCAATATCGATTCCCAGATCCTTTTTCAGTGCGCTTACCCTCCGGCTCCTGCGGAATACATTGCGAATCTTAAGCAGCTTTCCCTCCGCCGCCCCCATATGCAGGTCGATCACATGGAGCCCCCTGATATCATAAGCAATATCCCTGGCGCTGAAAATCACAATATAAACTTCATAAAACGGCTCCAGCAGGCGCGCAGTAGCCACGCAGACCCGTTCAAAGCCTCCCTGATGCAGCATAGGTACAATAAGCATAACTTTTTTCTTCATTAACATTTCTCCTGGCAGATGTTAAAATCCGGCTGCGGCAAAATCCTGGCCCGACCGCCGCAATCCCCGGCCGCCTTTTCCTTGACATCTATTTTTCCTGCAGATATATCTCTTCCAGCAGCTTTACCTGATCCGACACATCAAAGCCGGCCTCCCTGACTGCCTGCGCCATTTGCTCCCGCCTGTAATCCTTCCGTAAAAGCACATTCTCAGCCCAGGTTCCGGCTCCCATGGAAAGTGGCTTCGCCTCGGCCAGCTCTGTAATGAGCACCTCCGGCGTTACGCTGTCGGATATCAGGCACCGCAGCCCGCAGGCCTGGGCCTCAATTACCGATCCCGGAAGGCCTTCAAACAGGGAGGGAAACACAAAGAAATCCATCGCCTGATAATAATCGCTCACCTTCCCCTGGTTTCCTGTGAAAATCACCTGCTCCAAAACGCCCAGCGCCGCCGCCTTTTCCTTCACCTGTTCCATCAGGCCGCCCTCGCCCACCAGCAAAAGCCTTGCCCCCGGCAGTTTTTTATTCACCGCTGCAAAAACATCCAGAAGAAACAGGTGATTTTTCATATGGCCAAACCGTCCCACATGGCCTATCACGAAAGCATCCTCAGGGATGCTCAGGCTGCGCCGCATCCGCCCCCTGATCTTCTCATCATAGGCAAAGGCCGGCGCGTCGATGGCATTGGGAACCGTCTTCACCCGTCCCTCATCCCACATTTTTTTTCCAAACACCGCTTCTCCCGCCAGTTGGGAGCAGGTCAGGCACATATCTGCCTTTTTCCCCAGATTTCTTCTCAGGAAACGGGTCAGCTTCCCCTTAAGCCCCGGATCCACTCCGGCGCTCCTTGCATGGGCAATCGTCAGCGGCACGCCGGATTTCTTTGCGATCGGCAGATAAATGGACGCCGTGCTTGTCATATGTCCGTGCACTGCCCTGTAGCCGGGATGTTCCCTGAAAAAATCCTTCCAGGCCCTGCGGTAGGCCGGCCAGTTTATCACCCGGAACCTGGGGAAACGGTATATATGCCCTCCCAGACGCTCGATTTCCTCGTCAAAAAAACCTTTTTCCCCAGTGTGGACGGCAAAATCAAACTGTATTCTGTTTCTGTCCATGTGGCGGTAGCTGTCCATTACCCGGCTTTCCGCGCCGCCCAGGCTGGTTCCTCCCAGAACCTGAAGCACTCTCACTGTTTTCATTCCCGTTTTCTGCGCCTTTCCTAATTTATATGTCTCTGGTACGTATTCCTTCACGATGCCCCCTGCACTGTACACTTTTTACAGCAGCACCCTTTACAGCATCACTTTGCTGTGCCCCTCTTCACGTGTCCCTCTTTACAGTACCACCCTTCACAGCCCCCTCTTCACAGCCTCACTCCGTTCAGGAAAGCAGCTTCACCAGGATCCGTTTGCAGGAAGCCTGTATATATTCTGCAAGATTTCCTGCAAAACCGCGTTTTGTGACAGGAAGCGTCAGCAGCTGACCATAGGAAATAAACCGATCCGGATACTCTGCAAGCATTCTTTCATACCAGCCGATTTCCGCCTCGCTCATTCCGTTGGCGTGGATTACCAGGGTAGTATAACCTTCCCGGTCCTTAAAACAATCTTTTTTACGGCTGGATATGGGGAGGAAGGTCAGCCCCTCCCGGGAATAGGGTGATTTTCCGAAACCATCGGTAAGGTATCTGAAACCGCATTCTCTCAGCGCCTTCAGCGTATTCCTGTCAAAGGTATGCCCCGGCGCCATAAAAATATCCGTCCGGATCCCCTTTTCCTCCAGTATTTTTTTCCCTTCCTCAATCATGCTTTTCTGTTTTTCATAAGGTACGCCCGCATACTCGGAAAAGCGGTTCAAGGGAAAGCATCCCCCTTTTTGGGTGGTATACCGGTGATACTGCCCATGCTGCGCAATTACCCAGCCCTGCCCGCGCAGCTTACCGAGGTACTCCCAGAAGTCTTCCCTGGGAGGAGCCATACGCAGATTTTCATCCCGGTTATCCGGCACCACGCCGATCAGAGGGCAGATACCGTGCCTGTCGAACAGCTCCTTCAGCGCCAGGAAATTTTTCCAGTTCATATCTGCCGTAATATCATCCATTCGAATTGCAATCTTCATACATAACCCTTTCCTAACTGATCAGTCGGGCCGGCCTTAAGAGGCCAGAAACAGTAACCGTTCAGACGGGGCTGAACCGTTACCTGAAACAGCTACGCCCTTATATGACCGCCTTACTCCAGCCTGTCTCCCGGAAGCAGCCTGCGGCCGCATTCATATTCCTCAATCAAAAGAGAACCGTCCACTGTGCGGACTATCAGCTTTCCGTCAATGCTGTCTATGATTTCTCCCGGCACATAAGCGGAGAAATCCATGATTTCGTCAAAGGGGTGGACACTCCATACCGTAACCCTGTCCTCCCCGCACAGGCAGAAGGCTCCGGGGAAGGGGCGGGTCACTCCTCTGACCAGGTTATAAATATCCCTTGTTTTCCCATGAAAATCGATTTTCCCGTCCGCGGCAGTCCGTTTGTTGTACCAGCCGCTGAAATCCCTGGACTGTCTGTTTATGGTGATCCCATCCTTCCTGTACGCTTCCAGAAGCTTCTGAATCAGCCGCTTGGAGGCCAGGATGTTTTTGTACTGCAGCGTACGGATGGTATCATGAGGATTGATGGAAAACATTTCATTGGCAAACACATTCGGGCTATCGGGATCCGCATCATACTGAAACAGATTCAGGATAAACCGGGTGTCCCCGTTGATAACCGACCAGTTCAGCGGAGAACGCCCCCGGCCGTAGGGCAGATAACCGCAGCTTCCGTGGAAGCCGAAAATACCGTGTGCAAACCGATCCAGCACGGACTGGGGAATCAGCCGCTGCCAGCCCATGGAAATACCGATTTCAAATTCATTCCCATCAAAGAACCGGGCCGTTTCTTCATCCTTCAGTCCATAGGAATGGGTTTCGAATACAGGGATTCCATACTTTTCCGTTAAAAAACCCAGTCCCTGGTAGCCGGAAACCTGGTTTCCGGAAAGCACGTCGGGATGGATGGTCACCACCAGATCCACAGGACATATTTTTTCCTGGATAAAGGTCACGATTTCCGCCGTGGTATCCTTTACGCCGAATATTACCACTTTATATTTCACTTATCCGTCCTCACCTTTCCAAAACAAACGGGACCAGACTGCCTTTCCAGGCAGCCAGTGGCCCCGGCTGTATTTATTTCAGATTCTCTTTATACCAGTCAATGGCAAGCTTGATTCCCGCTTCAAAATCATAGTCAGGGTCATATCCCAGATTGGTTCTTGCCTTGGTGATATCCGCATTGGAATCCCGCACATCCCCTTTTCTGGCCGGCCCGAATTTCGGTTCGATGTCCTTGCCCAGCGCCTTGCACAGATAATAATAAATGTCTATCAGGAATTCTCTTCCGCCGGAACCGATATTGTAAGCTTCCCCGGCAGCTTCACTGGAAGCCAGGCAGGCCTTCAGGTTGGCTTCGATAACATTATCAATGTAGGTAAAGTCACGGGACTGTCTGCCGTCCCCGTTAATCGTAGGCACTTCATCATGCAGCAGCTGCTTTAAGAACTTGGGGATAACGGCCGCATACATGCCGTCCGGGTTCTGTCTGCGTCCGAACACGTTGAAATAGCGCATGCCGTAGGTATCCAGCCCGTACAGCTTCTTATAAAGCTTCCCATACTCCTCATTGGTGCGTTTAGTGAGCGCATAGGGAGAAAGCACCTCGCCCTCAATTCCTTCCTTTTTGGGAAGCGCGGGGTGGTCGCCGTATACGGAAGAGCTGGAAGCATATACGAATTTCTTTACGCCGCTTTCCCTGGCCGCTTCCATCATGTTCAGTGTTCCGCCGATGTTGTTCTGCTCATAGAAAATGGGCATTTCAATGCTCCTGGGAACACTTCCCCAGGCTGCCTGATTCAGCACGTAATCCACACCGTCGCAGGCTCTGCGGCAGATCTCCAGATCCTTGATGTCACCCTTAATGAAAGTATAGCCCGGACGGTCAAGGAACATCTCCACGTTTTCCTGCTTTCCGGTGGATAAATCATCCAGGCATCTTACCTGATACCCCATATCCAGAATCGCTTCGCAGAGGTTGGAACCGATAAAGCCCGCGCCTCCAGTTACAAGAAATACACTGTCTTTGTCAAACTGCAAATGTTTATAACCCATTTTCCTATCCTTTCCTTTTCCGGCAGCTGTCCGGTATCCTACAGTTACCTTTTGCCTCAGTATTCCTGCGGCCGTTCCGGCTTTCCTGCCGCTGCGGCTGCACTATATTCCATAAACCGGCGCCTTCTTAAAGTCTCCAGTAGATATAATCCTGTGTAAGATAATCCTTACGGTCCAGGATACCCTTGATATCAACAAGCACCTTCTTCTCATGCTCAGGTTTGAAATATCCGGCGATATCCTCCCTGGTCATGTGGCTGAATTCTTCATGGGCCACAGCGATGACAAGCGCATCCAAATCCTTTACTTCACTTCTGTCTGCCAGCTTCACGCCGTACAGTCTCTGCGCTTCCTGTGCATCCGCTGTTTCATCCACAATCACAGGCTCAATTCCGTATTCCCGAAGTTCTTTAACAATATCAATGACCTTGGTATTTCTCGTATCCGGGCAGTTTTCCTTGAAGGTAAAGCCGAGAATGGCTACTCTGGCAGTTTTTACCGCAATATCCGCCCTGATCAGGTTCTTCACCACGTTCTCCGCCACATATCTTCCCATGTCGTCATTGATCCGGCGGCCGGACAGAATGATCTGGGAGTGGTATCCCATTTCCTCCGCCTTATAGGTAAGATAATAAGGATCCACGCCGATGCAGTGTCCGCCCACCAGGCCGGGGAAGAACTTCAGGAAATTCCATTTGGTTCCCGCCGCCTCCAGTACGGATTTGGTATCTATGCCCATCTTATTGAAAATTATGGAAAGCTCGTTCATGAAAGCGATATTGATATCCCGCTGGCTGTTCTCAATTACCTTGGCAGCCTCCGCAACCTTTATGGAATCTGCACGGTAAACTCCCGCCTCTACCACAAGCTCATATACCTTTGCAATCTGATCAAGTGTCTCTTCATCCATACCGGAAACGATTTTTATAATGGTTTCCAGACGGTGCACCTTATCGCCGGGGTTAATACGCTCGGGAGAATAGCCCACCTTAAAATCAACGCCGCACTTCAGGCCGGATTCCTTCTCCATAATCGGTACACAAATATCCTCCGTAACTCCCGGATAAACGGTGGATTCAAATACGACAATGCTTCCTTTTGTCAGGTTACGGCCCACCGTACGGCTGGCTCCCTCAACGGGACGAAGATCCGGCGTATGATCGTCATTTACCGGCGTGGGAACCGCTACAATATGGAATTTTGCTTCCTTCAGCTTTGTTTCATCGGAAGTAAATTCCACGTTCGCCTGCTTAATCACATCATCCCCCACCTCTCTGGTAGGATCAAAGCCGGCCCTGTACTGCTCCACCTTCTTTGCATTCAAATCATAACCGATAACTTTGATTTTTCTGCCAAAGGCAACGGCAATGGGCATCCCCACATAGCCAAGCCCCACAAGAGAGAGCTTTTCTTCTCCGTTTACAAGTTTTTCATATAATTCCATCTGTGACCTCATTTCCCGAATCTGTTTCATTCGTATCTGTCTGTTTTATGGATAAAATTTATTCCCGCGGCCAGCTCTTCCAGGTAAGCAGCCACCACAAAATTCCTGTCGAACCTCTCCTCCACGAACCTGCGGCCGCACAACCCCATTTCCCTGCGCTTTTCATAAGGAAGTCGCAGGAAGCTCTCCAGCGCCGCTTCCAGGCTGTCCGCATCCTGCGGTGCAAAGGCCAGCCCGCTGCGGCCTTCCTCAAAGGTATCCAGACATCCCTCCACCGCGCTGGCAAGCACCGGTCTGGCGGTTGCCGCCGCTTCCAGAAGCACATTGGACATTCCCTCGTGATAGGAGGGATGCACCACTGCCTGGCATTCCTTTAAAAATTCAGGGACATCGTCCCGATAGCCGTAGTAGCGGATGGCGCCTTTCTCCTCCAGCGCTTTCACATGCGGCTCATAAAGCTGCCTGGTTTCCTCTTCGTAGGCCCCCAGTATCTGAAACAGGGTGTCCGGATGCCTTTCATGTATCCTTTGCGCTGCTGTCAGTAATTCTTCAATTCCTTTATCCTTCATAAGCCGCATAATAGAAACAAACCGCACAGGCGTATCCGTCGGATATTCCTGCGGCAGATGTTCCTTCAGGTTTACGCCGGAGCCCGGAATCACCCGCGTCTTTCCGGTGACGCAGCCCCTCTGAACCAGGAAATCCCGGTTGCCCTGATTCTGGAAAAAAACACAGGAAGCCTTTTTCAGGGCTGTCCTGTACATGAGAACAATCATTTTCTGCAGCACGCCTCCATGCTCCAGCGTAGTGCCAAGCCCCGTCACATTGACCAGGTAGGGTGTTCCTGTGAGCCTTGCCGCAAGCCCTCCGTAAATATTCGGTTTTATCGTATAAGTCAGCACCGCCGCGGGGCTGTGCGTCTTTATCAGCCTCCGGTAAAACAGCAGCAGCTTCATGTCCTGAAACGGATTCATGCCGCGCCGCTCAAACGCGGTGGGGATGTATTCACAGCCCAGGGCCTTAATCCGCTCCACATATCCGGTATCCGGGACAGATACAAGGACATGGAACCCTTTCTCCATGAGTGCCTTCAGGACTTCCTTTCGGAAATCATAAAGCCCCGAATCGCTGTTGGACAGTATCAGTATGGAAGAAGCCATGGCTTTCTCCTTATTTTCCTATTTTTTGTCTCCGTTCGGTTATCCGGACACCAAGCTTCACCCTTACGGCAAATGCGCCGGCCTGCCGGACAGTTACAATTTCCGAATCATGATTTCATTATATTTCATCATGCAGATATTTTCTTCGTAATCGCCGATATTCTCCTCATTGGCCGCTCCCTCCAGATTACGGATAATCTGCGCGGGCACATTGACGCCGCAGGCATACGCATGGGGATAGCCGCCGCCGAAGCGGGGATTGACCTCGGAAATATAGTACGTTCCGTCCACCTTAAAAATATCTATGTCAATAATACCACAAAATCCGACGGATTCAACGAATTTTTTTATAAGGCCAAACAGTTTCGCGTCTTTCACCGAAACGGATTTATCCGTTTCTCCTGCGCGCATTTTTACTTTTTCCTTGACAAAAATTGAAGTTACCTTTCCCGTAAGCATATCAATATACACATCCGCGCCATATTCCGTGCCGTCCATGTATTCCTGGATCATCATGTCCTCATTATGCCTGCAAAGCAGCTCCACTTCTTCCCGGCAGGTCACTTTATTGATATTGATGCTGGCGCTTCCTTTGGCTGGCTTCACGAAAACAGGATATGCAATCTCCCCCTTCTCCACCGCCCTCTCAAACTCCTGCAAATCCATAAAGCAGCGTCCTGTGGGGATTCCAAGCTCCGTCAGCTTTTCAAACATCCGGTATTTATCAAAGGCTATGGCAACCGCCTCCGCCGGGGATATAATGGGCGTTGTTCCAACGGCTAAAAATTCCTCCCTGTGCTCCGCCAGCATTGTCAGCTCCGGATCTATCAGGGAAAAGACGCCTGTAATTTCCTTCTCCCGGCAGATATCCAGAATTTTCTCCAGATATCCTGGCTCTGTAATCCGGGGTACTAGGATTGCTTCGTCAGCCTCATAAATCGCCGGGGCCAGCTCGCTGCAATCCGTGGCGTATACTCTGCCCTTTCCTTCCAGCTCCTTCCGGAAATACTGCACCACCTTATTTCTGGTTCCTGCGCTTAAAATTAATATATTAATCATGCCTGCTTTTCCCTTTCCTGCCTTTTGCTGCGGATTTCAGCCAGATTTCCTTCCGCTGCGGAGGTATCCTCCGCCACCTCGCTGTGATCAAATACCACCATTACCGTTTTCCACAGGACCTTTAAATCCATGGCCAGGGAAAGCTTCTTCACGTATTCCACATCCTTGGCCAGACGCTTATCCCAGTCCAGGAAATTCCGGCCCGATACCTGGGCCAGGCCAGTCAGGCCGGGCCGCACCGTATGGCGCAGCTTCTCTTCCTGTGTATACCAGGGAAGGTAGGAAACCAGAAGCGGCCGGGGGCCGATGATGCTCATGTCCCCCTTCCAGATATTGAAAAGCTCCGGCAGCTCGTCCAGGCTGGTGGCCCGCAGCATTTTACCGAATTTCGTAAGACGCTGCGAGTCAGGTAGAAGCTTTCCCTGGGCGTCCCTCTTATCCGTCATGGTGCGGAACTTACAAAGGGTAAATATTTTTTCATCCTTTCCCGGCCTTTCCTGGTGAAAAAGGACGGGACTTCCCAGCTTGATGCGCACAAGGACCGCCACCACAAGAAGGATGGGGCTCAGAAGTATGATCGCTATGGAAGAAAGAAAAAAATCCAGAAATCTTTTGCCGAATTTCCTGTAAAACATTGTTTCCTCATTTCTCTGCTGCCCGGATGCCGCATAGCTGCCGCCTTTTTTCAGAACACCACAGCCACTGCCGCGGTCCGTAAAATGCTTCCTGCAAGCTTCGCATCCCTTTAAAACAGGTTTCTGATGGTATTTATAATGAGTTCCATATCCTCCGGCGTGTTTTTGATATCGCTGGGAAGACAGAAGCCCTTCTCAAAAATACGTTCTCCCACGCTGCCGTTCTCCTGCAATGTAATAAAATCGGCATCGGCAAAGACCGGCTGCAGGTGCATGGGCTTCCAAATAGGCCGGGATTCAATATTTTCCGCCTCCAGCGCATCCATGGCCATGTTGGGCGTCACGCCGCTTTCCGGTGCAATCGTCATACAGGAGAGCCAGTTATTGGCGTCCCCGTCGGGATTCAGGGGGTTCATGGCAATTGCCGGGATGTCGGCAAATGCCTCTTTATATTGTCTGTAAATTTCCTGCTTTTTCTTTTTATGCTCCTCCAGGTGAAGCAGCTGGCCTCTGCCGATACCCGCTACCACATTGGACATCCGGTAGTTAAAGCCAATCTGGGAATGCTGATAGTGCCTTGCCTTATCCCTGGCCTGGGTGGAAAGGAAGCGGGCTTTTTCAATTGCTTCACCGTCCCTGGAAACCAGCATGCCGCCGCCCGAGGTGGTGATAATCTTGTTTCCGTTAAATGAAAAAATGCCGTAATCCCCAAAGGTACCTGTCATTTTCCCCCGGAAGGTAGAGCTTAAGGATTCCGCCGCATCCTCGATAAGCGGTACATGATGGGCATCACAGATTGCGCGGATTTCATCAATTTTCGCAGGCGTCCCGTAAAGATGGGCGCAAATCACCGCTTTTGCCCCGGGATATTTTTCAAAAGCCTTTTCCAGGGCCTTAGGGTCCATATTCCAGGTATCCTCCTCCGCATCGATGAAAACCGGAGTCCCTTTTTCATAGCAAATGGGATTACAGGTGGCAGAAAAGGTGAGGTCGGAAGAAAATACCACATCCCCCGGCTGTATCCCTATCAGGCGCAGCGCCAGA
>ERZ780150.566-NODE-566-length-31457-cov-14.827177_pt1 | contig 31457 bp, 29 predicted proteins | sample MGYA00511019_ERZ780150 | MGnify/ENA primary metagenome ERZ780150 (study PRJEB29588, sample SAMEA2151633) | human gut metagenome | biome: human gut; feature: human-associated habitat; material: faeces | place: Denmark | collected 2008/2010 ...
TATAAAATTTTCAAAGTTCTTTCATTTTAGCCTTGACTTTTTATTTGCAGGCTGTTTACGATGCCATTATAAAATGAGAAAGAGCGTATTTCGTGCCAAAATGAAAAAATAAATAGACAAAAGTTGCAAAAAGCAGAGAATAGCACATCTCTGCTTTTTGGTTTATGCATTTTTTCTATACTCAGAAGGGGAGATACCTTTCGTTTTTTGAAAAATACGGCTGAAGTACAAAGGATTGTCATAGCCTACAATACGAGCAATCTCATTAATGCTATAATGCTGATTTTGCAGAAGCATTTCTGCATTATATATTCTTTTTTTCATAATAAATTGTTTTGGTGTAATTCCAGTATATAATCTGAAATTGCGGATCAACCAGCTTGTGCTGACAAAATTCTGTTTGGCATAATCATCAATATTAATCTGCTCATTATAGTGTTCACTAAAGTAGGAAACAGCACGGTCTATTTCAGCAGCAGTACGAGAGCTTGTGATAGTTATAGGAGAATGAAAATGGCGTTGTAGTTTTATAAAAATCTGGCGTAAATACATTTCCAGCATTTCAGGGTATCCATCCTGACACATCTGTAATTCTTTTATCATTGATTGAAAAAGAGTTTTATATTCGGAATCAAAACCACAATAAAACACTTTTTTATCATTGGTTAATCCATAAGAACGTAGTAAATTAGTAACATTGTTACCGGTAAAGTGAACCCAGAAAACTTCTGTCTGGTCGTTGGCGTAATATTCATATTTTTGAGGTTCTTTAGGTCGATACAATACCATATGGCCGGCCGGAACAATGGTTTCTTCCGTATCGCTGCCAAAATGAAAATGTGCTTTTCCAGCAGCAATGTATAATAGCTGAAAGTCAAGCCTGCCCCGGGGACGCCATGTAGGAAGTTTTGGTTTGGTATATAATTTGTATGTACCGCACATGGTTATCACCAAGGGTTTTGATTTGTCTTTTCGGTCAACAGTAGAATTATTCAGATAAGCATTGTTTGTATACATTTTAATCCCCTCATTAAAAGTATTACTGCAACTGTAAGCACAATGATAGATAAAAACTATCTGTATTGATAATTATTATACCATAAATAATACTATTTTGTGCATGCTTTTGGTGATATGACGCAATAGATTATTGCAATTTCCATATAATAATATCATTTTGTGCATATTTTATGCGATTTGTGACATGGCTCTTTTAATGTATCTTGTTATATCATAGATATAACAAAGTTGTGGAAACAAAATGAGGGTACATTGAAAGGAGAAGTTTCACATGGAAGAAAAAAAATACCTGAAATGGTATAACAAGATTGGTTATGGTTCGGGGGATCTGGCAGGAAATGTAGTATATGCGTTCCTCTCATCATTCGTAATGCTTTATTTGACCAATACGGTAGGTTTGAATCCCGGTATTATCGGAACACTGATCATGGTATCAAAGCTATTTGACGGAATCAGTGATATGTTCTTTGGAACGATGATCGACAAAACAAAAAGCAGACTTGGAAAAGCAAGACCTTGGATGCTTTATGCGTATATTGGTTGTGCGGTAACACTTGTAGCAAACTTTGCAATACCGGACACTCTTGGAACAACGGCACAGTATGCATGGTTCTTTGTTGCATATACACTGTTAAATGCAGTATTCTTTACTGCGAACAATATTGCGTATGCATCATTGGTTACTTTCTGTACAAAAAACAGCAGAGAACGTGTTGAGATGGGGTCATGGCGTTTTATCTTTGCATTTTCGACAAGCTTACTGATTCAGTCTGTTACAGTCCAGTTTGTAAGAACAGCAGGCGGTGGAGCAGCTGCATGGAGAACAGTTGCGGTAGTATATGCAGTTATTGGTCTGATCGTAAATACGATTTCCGTATTTTCAATCAAGGAGCTTCCGGAAGAAGAACTGAAAGCAGGTAAAGATCACACAGAAGAAAAGTATGGTCTGGTAGAGGCTGCAAAGCTTTTATTTTCCAATAAGTATTATCTTATGATCTGTGCTACTTATATTTGTCAGCAGATTTATTCAGCTATGTTAAATATGGGAATTTATTACATGATCTACATACTGAAAAATGAAGATTTATATTCTGTATTCTCATGGGCGATCAATATCCCTGTCATCATTGCGATGTGTATTACACCAATGCTGGTAGAGAAGATGAAAGGTTTATATAGAATGAATCTTACAGGCTATATTCTTGGGACAGCAGGACGTGTCGGAGTGATTTTTGCCGGCTATATGGGTAGTGTTCCGCTTATGCTTGCGTTTACAGCGATTGCAGCACTTGGAATGGCACCATGGCAGGGGGATATGGGAGCTGTAATTGCAAGCTGTTCAGAATATACATACCTTACAAAACATAAACACATTGACGGAACAATGTATTCCTGTACTTCTTTCGGAACAAAGATCGGTGGAGGAATCGGAGTTGCTCTTTGCGGATGGTTACTTGATGCAAGTGGATTTGTGAAAGAAGCAACAATCCAGCCAGAATCCTGCCTGAACATGTTGCATGTTATGTATTTGTGGATTCCGATGGTATTGTCATTGGTTATTACATTTATCATGTCAAGAATGAATGTAGAAGATGCGAATGAAAAACTTAGAAAACAGTTGGAAAGGAAGGAAAAATATGAATGCTGATATGAAATGGTTGGATAATCCGGAAGTATTTCGTGTGAATCAGTTGGAAGCACACAGTGATCATTGTTATTATTTGGATTATTCGGACATGAAAAAAGAGAAAAATCCATTATTTCAGTCATTAAACGGACAGTGGGAGTTTTCTTATAGTAAAAATGTAAAAAGCAGACCGGTTAATTTTTATGAGGAAACATTTGATGCATCAGGATTCGATAAAATTATGGTTCCGGGACATATTGAACTGGCTGGATATGATAAAATCCGTTATATCAACACCATGTATCCGTGGGAAGGAAAAGAGTACCATAGAGGAGCTTACAGCATGGAGGCGACCGGAGCAGAAAAAGGAATGTTTTCAGAAGCAGAGTACAATCCGGTAGGTTCTTATATCAAATACTTTGACATGGATAAGAGTATGTGTGGAAAAAGAATCCATATTTGTTTTGAAGGTGTAGAAGAAGCGATGTATCTGTGGCTGAATGGTCAGTTTGTAGGCTATGCAGAAGATAGTTTTACGCCTTCTGAGTTTGACCTGACACCTTATATAAAAGAAAAGGGAAATGTGCTGGCAGTTCAGGTTCATAAGATGAGCACAGCAGCATTTTTAGAGGATCAGGACTTTTTCCGCTTTTTTGGAATCTTTAGAAATGTTACTCTGAAAGCGATACCGGATGTACATATGGATGATGTATGGTTCAAACCTGTGCTGAATCAGGATAATGTGGGTGGAAGCGTAACTGTCAGCATGAAAGTATCTGCACCGGATGCTCAGAATATAACTGCCAGCTTTATTTTAAAAGACAGGGAAGAAAATTTGTTGGCAGAAAAATCCGTACAGTTAAAGAAAGAAAATGAGTATTTAGAAGGTACGATCTGTGCTGATTTAGAAACTGTGGAACTGTGGGATAATCATGATCCTTATTTATATCATGCGTATGTAGAGCTTAAGGCGGAAGATGGAAGTTTAGCAGAAGTAATTCCTTATGATATTGGCTTCAGAAGAATTGAGATAATTGATAAAATCATTTATTTAAATGGAAAACGCCTGATTATCACAGGAGTAAACCGTCATGAGTGGAATCCAAAAACAGGAAGATGCATTGGCTTGGAAGATATGAGAGCAGATATCGCATGTATGCTCAGAAATAATATTAATTCTGTGCGTACCTGTCACTATCCGGATCAGATACCATGGTATTATATGTGCGACAATGCAGGAATTTATGTGATGGCAGAAACAAATCTGGAAAGTCATGGATCTTTCCAGAAATTAGGAGCGATCGAACCATCCTGCAATGTGCCGGGATCTCTTCCACAGTGGAAAGAGGCGGTACTTGATCGTGCAAGAAATAATTTTGAAACATTTAAAAACCATACATCCATTCTATTCTGGTCATTGGGAAATGAATCCTATGCAGGTGATGACATTGAAGCAATGAACATTTATTATGCCGAAAAGAAAGATGGAAGATTAGTTCATTATGAAAGTGCTTATTACAACAGGGCATATGAGGATACGATTTCTGATTTGGAGACCAGAATGTATGCAAAGCCGGAGGATGTAGAGGAATACTTAAATAACAGTCCAAAGAAACCATATATTTTATGCGAATTCATGCATGATATGGGAAATTCCATGGGAGGTCTGGGAGCTTATATGAAGCTGATTGATAAATATGACATGTATCATGGTGGATTTATATGGGATTTTATCGATCAGGCAATTCTTGTAAAAGATCAGGTGACCGGAAAAGAAGTTTTACGCTATGGCGGAGACTTTGATGATAAACCGGCAGACTATGAATTCTCGGCAAATGGAATCGTATTTGCTGACAGGAAAGAGAAACCGGCAATGCAGGAAGTGAGGTATTACTATGGCTTATACAGATAAATTAAGAGTGGTCTATGGTGACTATACACTTGGTGTACATGGTGAAGGATTTGATTATATTTTTTCTTATGCACAGGGCGGACTCGAATCTATCGTGAAAAATGGATATGAGTGGCTGTACCGTTGTCCAAAGCCTGCTTTCTGGCGGGCACTGACGGATAATGACAGAGGAAGTAAGTTCCATATTAAAAGCGGAAGCTGGCTTTCAGCAGATATGTTCATTGACTGCAGGGGAACACAGGTCATTATGGACGGAGAGGAGCAGAAACCTTATGCACCGGACAATAACAGCTTCGGTGGGGATGTTTGGGCTGATGAGATCATTGTAAAATATACTTATGAGACAATATCCAATCCGTCAACAACGGTACTTGTGACATATACGGTTGATGCATCTGGAAAAATCCAGGTGGATGTACATTATAATGGAGTTAAAGGACTTCCAGAGCTTCCGGTATTTGGAATGCGTTTTATCATGCCGACACTTGCAGATAAATATATCTATAAGGGTTTGTCCGGTGAGACATATCCGGATAGAAAAGCAGGTGCCAAAAAAGGTATTTACGAAGTCACAGATCTGAGCTTAACACCTTACCTTGTCCCACAGGAATGTGGAATGAGAATGGATACAGAGTGGCTCGAAATTAGCAGACATACAAGTCTTGACAATAGTAGAACAGATCATTCGCCACAGACACTCCGCATTGAGAAGATGGATCGGGAATTTGCTTTTTCATGCCTTCCTTATACAGCATCTGAAATTGAAAATGCTCTGCATCATGAGGAATTACCACCAGCAAGAAGAACGGTTTTATGTGTATACGGAGCAGTCAGAGGAGTCGGAGGTATCGACAGCTGGGGAACTGATGTGGCAGATGAATATCATGTCAGTGCAGAAGAGGATATCAGATATTCATTCACCATCTGTTAGTCGCAATTGAAGTGTAGAACGGTATCGGAAAGCAGATCTAAGAAAAAGAGGGTGGCTCTAAATGCTGTTAGTATACGAAAACAAAGATAAGGGAATATCAGCAGAGTGGAAAAAAACAGTACATATGCCACCCCATTTACATGAAGCAATAGAGGTTGTGTATGTCACAAATGGAAATATTGCACTTGGAGTCGGAATGGAGCTGTATAACATGGACGAAGGTGATTTTGCGATAGTGTTTCCGAATGTAATACACCATTATCAGGTTTTTGACGAAAAAGAAAATAAAGCTATTTTCCTTTATATAGATCCGGCAGTTCTTTCAGGATTTTTGAAAGAATTACAAATATACAGTCCAAAAAATCCGGTGTTAAAAAAAGAAAATGTACATCCGGATGTGGTTCATGCAATAAAATTTTTGATGCAAAATCCAGAGTGTACGCCGATATTGGCACAGGCATATGCACAAATAATTCTTGCATATGTATTCACTGAAATACCGATGATCGATAAAAAATCATTAGGAAGTAATGATTTGATTTACAATTCTGTGGAGTATATAGCAAAAAATTTTAGAGATGAAATCAGTCTTGAAAAGATGGCATTCGATCTGGGGATAAGTAAATACGTGTTGTCGAGAATGTTTGCTAAAACTTTTCATTGTAACTTCAGCAAATATTTAAATGGCGTGCGATTAAATTATGCAGTTGGTGCATTAGAAAATACGCAGGATACGATAACAAACATATGTCTTGAATGTGGTTTTGAAAGTCAAAGGACATTTAACCGGGTTTTTAAAGAGAGGTACAAGATAACGCCAAGAGAATATCGTAAAAGATTAGAGATTGGGCTATAGGACTACGGCAATAACACTTGAAAATAATGAAAAATAGTGTAAAAATAGTGAAAATTTAATGGAAAAACAATATAAAACAACCAACGGTTTCACAAATGCAACTAATTTGAAATTGTTCGTTGCATATATGATTGCTATAATAAAATCACAAGATCTTGGAAAAACAAAAAATGAAAAGAGGCTGAGATTTTATGAAAACAATTGGCAATAAAATAAAAGAATTACGTCGTTCCAAAGGCATGTCCCAGAAAGATATTGCAGATAAATTAGGAGTTACCAGTCAGGCGGTAAGCAAATGGGAGAATGACGGCTCGCTGCCGGAAATGACAATGCTGCCGGATATTGCGTCCTTATTCGGGATTCAGATTGATGATCTGTTTGAATATTCTACCGAAAAACGTTACGAGAGTATTGAAAAGAAATTGCAATATGGAAGAGTCATGACAAATATGGAATTTGAGAATGAAGAAGCATTCCTGATCCGCGAGGTAGAGGCAGACCCGACGAATTATCATGCAATTTCTCTGCTTGGAGACTTTTACGGACACCGGGCAGAATGTATGTACCAAAAGTCAGTGTATTACGCAAAGCGGGCAATTGATTTACAACCAAACCAGAAGGGCGATATCAACAACATCAATAACGGAAATCATGGAAAACGGTTTGACTGGGATACAGCCAATCATCAGGAGTTGATCAGATATTGGTACAAATTATTAAAGACTGCACCGGAAAATACAAGGGTATATTTTTATCTGCTGGATAACCTGATCGACGATGGACGGATTGAGGAGGCAAAAACTGTTTTAAAAGAATCCTATCAGAAAAATCCAGATGAACTGAATGCTTTTTATGAGGTTTTCATCAAAGAAAAACAGGTGGGATTCGAAGCTGTGAAGGCAGAGTATGAGGCACTGGCGAAAGCAAATGAAAATAGCTGGAGAATTTTATTTTCCATTGCAAATGTATTTTCATACAATGAATACTTTAAAGAGGCAATCCCGATGTGGCAAAAGACATTCGACTGCATGCCAAAACCACGATATACAGATTCATTTGAAGCGATGGCACAGTGCTGTGTCAGAATGGGCGATCACGAGAGTGCAGTAGAATATTATAAGAAAGAACTGGAACTTTTACGTGAGGACTGGGGCTTAAAATACGGTGCTGAGGTAGATGCATTGGAGGAGAAAATCAGGGCACTGCAGTAAGAGGATTTCATCAGGATCACCTTCTAAAAATGTATTATTTTATAGGAATTTTATTTGTTTCTGCTGGTATACTGTGCTACTATTTAGACAGGGAGAGAAGAAATGAGGTCAAATGACAGAAAAACTGAATAGCAGCAATCTCAGACAAAATCCGAGGAATGTTAATGAGCTTGTGAATGAACTCACATTATTTGATGACGATCTGATGAGCCGGGTGTTTGATAAAAACATCAAAGCAACGGAATTGTTGCTCCGTATCATTCTTGGCAAAAAGGTTAAGGTTATCAGCGTGACAGGGCAGAATGAAATGAAAAACCATCAGGTTGGCAGGCGTAATATTACGTTGGATGTGGATGCAATGGATGAAAATGGTGAGGAGATCGACATTGAGGTTCAGGGTAATTCAGAAGGAGCACATGTCAGACGCGCACGTTATCACAGCAGTATGGTTGATTCGAGAATGCTCAAGGAGGGACAAGCGTTTAGGGAACTGAAGGATTCCTATGTGATATTTATTTATAAGCATGACAAGTTCCGAAAGGGTTTACCTTTGTATCACGTAGAACGATACGTAGGCGAAACGAATGAACAGTTTCGTGATGGCTCACATATCATTTACGTGAATGGAAATTATAAAGGTAATGATGAGATTGGTCAGTTGATGCAGGATTTTCGGGAGAAAAATCCGGAGTGCATGCACTACACGGAGCTGGCAGAAAGTGTGAAACATTTTAAAGAGAAAGAAGGAGGGCGTGAAGAAATGAGTGAGATTGTAGAGAGATATGGTGATGAAAGAGCATTAATGGCAAATATAACATCAGTTCAAAATCTCATGAACAACATGAAATGGACGTTAGACCAGGCACTTGACGCACTTGGAATTAAGGGGAAGGAAAGAACACTTATCACCCAGCAGTTACAAAAATAATAAAGCATTACGCAGGAAGAGACTTCAAAAAAGGGAGTCTCTTTTCTTTATAGCATAAATCGTATTTCAGACCACAAGACCCGTTCTTCCACAAAATTGTTGTCAAAACCGCCACAGAGTTATAATATAGTAAAAAGACGTGCGCAAAGCAGTCCGTGAAAAGAAAAGTAACAGGCAGGTCTGGTTGATGCATAGAAGTGATCGTTACGGAAAATAGAGGAGAAAAAGATGTTATTAGAACCAATTATCACAAGTTTATTAGAGACAGACATGTACAAGTTTTCGATGGGACAGTGTATTTACCATCAGTTTTCAGATTATAAGACAACCTGGTCTTTTAAATGCAGAAACACCGACGTTCACTTTACCCATGAGATGGTGGAGGAGATCAAGGAGCAGATCAAGGCATACTGTGGATTGCGTTTCACAGAAGAGGAGCTGGAATATCTGCATAAGATCAAATGGATGAAGGGAAGCTATGTGGATTTCTTAAGACTGTGGCAGCCTCGATATGAAGATTATGAGATTACGGAGGACGCAGCATGTGGACTGACGATCGAAACATTCGGAACATGGCTGAACACTTCCTTGTATGAGATTCCGACACTTGCCATTGTAAATGAAGTTTATTTCCGCATGGCATATCATTATGACGATCTGCTTGCAAGTTTTGAGAAAAAGCTGGATGAAAAAATTACTTTATTGAAAAACAGTACCTATAACCTTGGACTGTTCAGCGAATTTGGACTCAGAAGAAGACTCTCTGCCGGGGCACAGGAACTGGCAGTGAAAAAATTAAACGAGAATAAATATCCTGGTTCTACGTTTGTAGGAACATCCAATGTTTTCCTTGCAAAAAAATATGGCATCACTCCGGTAGGAACGATGGCGCATGAATGGATCATGTGTGTCGGACAGGGAAATCATAAGCACAATCCGGCATATTCAAACTGGTATGCGCTGGATTGGTGGGTAAAAGAATACGGTATTTTAAATGGAACGGCATTGACCGATGCTATTACAACAGACTGCTTCTTAAGAGATTTCCAGTTGACTTACGCAACACTGTTTTCCGGTGTGCGTCATGACAGCGGCGATCCGTTTGAGTGGGGAGAGAAAATGATCCGCCATTACGAGAGCCTTGGAATCGATCCAAAAACGAAAACACTGTTATTTAGCGACAGTCTCGATTTTGAGCGGGCAGATAAGATCGCATCTTATTTTGCAGGAAGAGTAAAAATTGCATTTGGAATCGGAACTTATATTTCAAATGACACGGATGTTCCGGCGTTGAATATTGTCATGAAGACAACCAAGTGTAATGGAATGGATGTTGCCAAGATTTCGGATACTCCGGGAAAAGGCATGTGCAAAAATCCGGAATATGTGGAATATCTTCAGAGATGTATCAGCTGGAGAATGGAAAACGACAGATAAAAAGAAAGGTGTGGGGGTATGCAGAACTATTCAGGAGAAGCGGGGTTACAGTATCATTTACAGATCAGACCGGGGGATGTGGGGCGTTATGTGATCCTGCCGGGAGATCCAAAGCGGTGTGAGAAGATCGCAAAACATTTTGAGGATGCAAAACTTGTGGCGGACAACAGGGAGTTTGTCACCTACACAGGTTATCTGGAAGGTGAGAAGGTCAGCGTGACATCCACCGGGATTGGCGGACCGTCCGCATCAATTGCGATGGAGGAACTGGTGCAGTGCTGTGCAGATACATTTGTGCGTGTTGGAACATGTGGCGGAATCGATCTGGATGTCAAGGGCGGTGATATTGTGATCGCTACCGGGGCAGTCCGCATGGAAGGAACCAGCAGGGAATACGCACCGATCGAGTATCCGGCAGTGGCAGATCTTGAGGTGGCAAATGCACTTGTTGCGGCAGCAAAGGAACTTGGGTTTACTTATCATACCGGAGTAGTCCAGTGCAAAGATGCATTTTACGGACAGCATGAGCCGGAGCGCATGCCGGTAAGCTATGAACTTTTGAATAAGTGGGAGGCATGGAAACGTCTGGGCTGCAAGGCGTCTGAGATGGAATCAGCGGCATTGTTTATTGTGGCTGCGCATCTGAAAGTCCGCTGTGGTTCTGATTTTCTTGTCATGGGAAATCAGGAGCGCAATGCCCTCGGCATGGATAATCCGATCGTTCATGACACGGAGGCAGCAGTGACGGTCGGTGTGGAGGCAATCCGCAGACTGATCAGGGCAGACCGTGAAAAATAGTGCGTGAGCGGGAAAAGTTTTACCTGAAAAGCAGATTTCAATGGAGAACAGAAAATGGGGTGTGAGAATCATGGAAGCAAAAAAGTACCGTAGAATTTTTACGATTGTAGTTGATTCCTGTGGAATCGGTGGAGCAAAAGATGCAGAACGTTTCGGCGATGCGGGAACTGACACGTTAGGACATATTGCGGAGACGGTGGGCAATCTTTCAATTCCGAATATGCAGAAACTTGGAATTGCCAATTTAAAAGAGCTGAAGAATATCGCACCGGTGGAAAAACCAATGGGATATTTTACAAAACTCTCTGAGGCGAGCAACGGAAAAGATACCATGACCGGACACTGGGAAATGATGGGACTTCATATTACCAAGCCATTTTTGACATTTACCGAGCACGGTTTTCCAAAGGAACTGATCGATGAACTGGAAAAACGTACCGGTCACAAAGTGATTGGAAACAAGAGTGCGAGTGGAACCGAAATCTTAGAGGAACTGGGTGAGGAAGAGATCGCAACCGGACACATGATCGTGTATACATCTGCGGATTCGGTTCTTCAGATCTGTGGAAACGAGGAAACGTTTGGGCTAAAGGAGCTTTACCGCTGCTGTGAGATCGCCAGAGAGATTACCATGAAAGATGAATGGAAAGTTGGGCGTGTCATTGCAAGACCTTATGTTGGAAAGAAAAAAGGTGAGTTTGTCCGCACCAGCAACCGTCATGATTATGCCTTAAAGCCATATGGAAGAACCGCATTAAATGCGTTAAAAGACGCCGGATATGATGTGATCTCTGTCGGAAAAATCCGGGATATTTTTGACGGGGAAGGAATCACGGAATCCAATAAGTCCAAAAGCTCGGTACATGGAATGGAGCAGACGATCGAGATCGCAGAGCGCGATTTTACCGGACTTTGTTTTGTGAATCTGGTAGATTTTGATGCACTTTGGGGACACAGAAGAAACGTAAAAGGATACGCAGAGGAACTGGAACGCTTTGACGTGAAACTCGGCGAACTTCTTAAGGTACTTCGGGAAGATGATCTTCTTATCATCACGGCAGATCACGGAAATGATCCAACCTATAAGGGAACAGACCACACCAGGGAACAGGTGATGTTTGTTGCATATTCGCCTTCCATGCAGGGATCAGGAAAGCTTGAAGATCAGGATACATTTGCAGTGATCGGGGCAACGATCGCAGATAATTTTGGTGTGCAGATGCCGGAAGGCACGATTGGTACGTCATTGCTTGCAGAGTTGAAGTGACATAAGAACGTGAAATACTGAAGTGACAGAAGAGTGGAAAATACTGATGTGCTGGCATATTGGGAAAGCAAAATAAAGCAGAAAATCAAGAAATACATCTTTGCATGATGAGTAAGCTATACGATGCCTGGGCAGCCGGCAGGAGAAAGGAAAAACATGGATAAAAAAGATATTTTAAGCAGAGTAGATCACACACTGCTTTCACAGACTGCAACATGGGAAGAAATCCGGCAGATTTTAGACGATGGAATAAAATATGGATGCGCTTCTGCCTGTATCCCGGCTTGCTATGTGAAACAGGCGGCAGAGTATGTCGATGGAAAACTGCCGATCTGTACAGTGATCGGATTCCCAAACGGATACCACACAACGGCGACGAAAATTTTCGAGACCAGGGATGCGATTGCAAACGGAGCAGAAGAGATTGATATGGTCATCAATATCGGATTTTTAAAAGACAAACGGTATGATGAAATCGAACAGGAAATCCGAAAAGTTCATGAGGCATGCAATGGAAAAACCTTAAAAGTGATCATTGAGACATGCCTTCTGACAGATGATGAGAAGATCAAGATGTGTGAGATCGTGACGAATGCAGGCGCAGAGTTCATTAAGACCTCCACCGGATTTTCCACCGCAGGAGCTACTTTTTCGGATGTGGAACTGATGAGACAATACGTTGGCACAAACGTGAAAGTAAAGGCAGCCGGAGGAATCTCTTCTTTTGAAGATGCGGAAAAATTTATTGAACTTGGCGCAGACCGGCTTGGCACGAGCCGTCTGGTTAAAATTATGAAACATGTATAAGTTGTTGGATTTTTTGCACACTTGGAAACAATATATAATAATTCTGGCATTGCACTTGCACTTTGACAGAGTAACGTGTATGTGCTATGAGATGGAGAGAAATGCAAAGAAATTGCATAAAAGAGCCGGAGGCAGGATTGAGTGATATGCCCCCGGCTTACTTTTTGTTTTTGACAATTTTACAGGTATTCCACTAATTCTTTTACAGGAATACGGTCTTTGGCTGGTTTTACCACACTGGCATCTGCATAACCGATGGCGAGAATATTGATCGGTTCTAAGGAGTCAGGAAGTTTGAATTCCTCTTTTAGCACATCCGGTTTGAAATAACAGATCCAGACAGTTCCAAGTCCCTGTTCGACAGCTTCTAACATCATGTGGTCTGTTAAAATGGATGCGTCAATATCGGTTGTCTGCATTCCGTCAAAAGGACGTTTCCATGCTTTTGTTTTGTCGGCACAGACAATGACAGCGACAGGTGCGCCATAAATATTAGTTGCTTTTCCAAGTTTTTCAAGACTTTCCGGACTCAGTACGACAAGCAGTTTTACAGGCTGCTGATTGGCAGCAGTAGGGGCTGCGTGTGCAGCATTTAAAATTTTATCCAGTTTTTCAGGTTCTACTGGTTTGTCAACGTATTTTCTGACAGAGAAGCGTTCGTTCATAATATCTAATAATTCCATAAACATTCTATTCCTTTCATCGTTTTCTTGCGTTATTGGATATCCATGCTATAATTATATTTTATTTAGACTTTTTAGCAAGTATGCACTTTTTTGGAATATACTATCTAAAAAGTAAGTAAAGATTTTGCAGGGAGAGAAAAATGGCAGAGAAAGAGTTTACATGTCCGGTTGCGGGAACACTGTCGATGATCGGCGGAAAATATAAGTCAATTATTTTATATCATTTGATGAAGGAGACGTTACGTTATAGTGAGTTACATAAAAGAATGCCGAAGGCAACGGATAAGATGTTGACGCAGCAGCTTCGGGAATTAGAGAAAGACGGGCTGATCCGGAGAACAGTTTATCCGGTTGTGCCGCCAAAGACGGAGTACAGTATGACTGATTTTGGCAGGACGCTGGCACCGATCATTGAAGCGATGCAGCAGTGGGGACAGACGCATCTGAATATTGCAGGATGCGAAGAGAGAGGCGCTACTGGAACAAGGTACAAGTGAACAGAGAGTCAAACTAAACATGCATATTTTTTGAAAAACATGTTTCATTTAAAAACGGATGTGGTGAACATAAGTATGTTTATGTAAGATGTTATTTTGACATGAGTTCTTTTACTTCTTCCACACCGTAGGTATCTCCGGCTTTCTGGAAAGCGGTGATAGCTTTTTCAAAATAGACAGCCGCATCCTCTGCTTTATCTGATGATTTCAGAATTTCGCCAAGACCGCGGTAAGCACAGCCGATGGAGATAAGATCGTTCGACTTTTCAGCAAAATCTAAGGCTGAAAGCATGTTTTTTTCTGCGAGAGGAAGATCATGAAGCTTCATGGAAACATAGCCCTGCTCATAGAGATTTGCGGAGCGGGCAAGTGCATCATCCGGGAAATTTTTTTCAATGAGTGCTTCTTCCTGTAAAAATAAGTTCATAGCCTTGTCATACGCACCAGCCATCCGTTCGATCATGCCTGCCTGATGGATTGCAATGTGTTTTTCTTCGTGATCAATTGCACACGAAATCAACTGCGAAGCGTAGGTACGAGCCTCTGCAAAATGTTCTAGAAAGCTTTCTGCATAAATCAATCCCATGAGAACCTGCCAGTAATTGTCATGGTCGGTGGAAGGAATCTTTGCATAACATTCTTTATAAAGCGTTTCTGCATCAGTGTAATTGCCTGCGTCAAATAATGACCAGGCTTTCGATAGGGTTTCGGTCATGGGAAGCCTCCTTGTTTCTCAATTATAATATTTCTTTTCCGACAGGTTCTCCCCAATCAAAATCACAAACTGAAATTTCACCGTTATATTCAGCAACGCGTTCCTCGAATGTTTTGTGTTTATATTTATTCAAGACAATAGATTTTGGGAGCACTTGATATTTTTTCAAAGGGATCATAACGCTTTGGTTATTCATAAAAACACTCCATATCGTAAAAAATGGAAATCTAACTAATAGTATCATAGCATAAAATATAGATGGTGCAATCATATTTATGGAATTAAAATTCTTGTTGTAACTGACAAAATTTCTCAACAACTATATCTCTTCCTTGTATCCCCGATATCATGTGCTATAATTCTCTCGAGATTAGTTATAACTAACTAAAGCATCAAAAATGGCAGTTGCCAAATATGTTTTTTGAAAAAGGGGAGACTATGTCAGAGGAAGAGAAAAAATTTTTGGAGATCGTTGACCTGAAAAAAGGTTTTGGAAGTGGAGAAACACGTCAGGAAGTATTGCGCGGAATGAACTTTTCCGTGGCAAAAGGAGAGTTCTGTGTTCTGCTTGGACCGTCCGGTTCGGGAAAATCAACTTTATTAAATATTATCGGAGGAATCGACAGTGCCGATTGCGGTTACATCTCGATCAACGGTGATAAGCTCGAAGATATGAGTGAGAAGAAACTAACCCAATACCGCAGAAAACATCTCGGCTATGTATTTCAGATGTACAATCTGATCGCCAATCTGAACGTGAAGGAAAACATTGAAGTCGGAGCGTATCTTTCCGACAATGCGCTGGACATTGACGAGCTGCTTCACACGCTGGGACTTTACGAGCACCGATACAAGCTGCCGAATCAGTTGTCCGGCGGTCAGCAGCAGCGTGTTTCCATCGGTCGTGCGATCGTGAAAAACCCGGATATCCTGCTCTGCGATGAACCGACCGGCGCTTTGGATTATAACACCTCCAAAGAAATTTTAAAACTGATCGAAGATGTAAACAAAAAATATGGAAATACGATCATCATGGTAACACACAACGAAGCGATCAGAAATATGGCAGATCATGTCATCAAACTTCGTGATGGAGCCGTGCGCCACAACGAGAGAAATGAACATAGGATTTCAGCGGCAGATCTTGAGTGGTAAGGAGTGTGGCAGTCATGAAAAAGAAAAAAATTAAAAATCCGCTCATCAGACGTATTCCGCGTGAATTGCTCGGTGACTGGAAAAAATATCTTGTGGTGGCATTATTCCTGATCCTCACGATTGGCTTTGTTTCCGGTATGTATGTTGCAAATGAGAGTATGCTCGTTGCAGCAAATGAAGGCGTGACAAAATATAAGTTAGAGGATGGACATTTTGAGCTGGACAAAAAGGCAGATGAGACGTTACTCGCTGCTATCGAGACAGGAACAAAAGCGGACGTCAAACAGTATTATCTTGACAAAGCGAAAAAAGAGCTGGACGAAAAGCTGGATGAAAAGGCTTATCCGGAAGCCTACGACAAGGCATGGGATAAAATTGTAGAGGAAATTGATGATAAATATGCTGACGCAGAAGAAAAATATGAGTTAAACGATCCTGATTTTACAGAAGTTCCGGTAAAAGTATATGAGAACTTCTTCCGAAATGAGGAGGAAGATTACAACAACGACGGCGAGGCAGAAGGAAACATCCGTGTCTATGCAAAAAATGATAACGTGGATCTTGCCTGCCTGCTTGACGGAGCATTTCCGGAAAAAGCGGATGAAATCGCAATTGACCGTATGCATGCAGACAATGTCGGCGTCAAAGTGGGAGATGAGATTTCTGTCAGCGGGCAGAGGTTCAAAGTTGTCGGACTGATCGCCTATGTCAATTATGCGACACTGCATGAGAAGTCAACGGATATGATGTTTGATGCGATCAAATTCGATGTGGCTATGGTCACACAGGAAGGATTTGATAGTTTACATAAAACTGTTCATTATTCTTACACATGGAATTATGTGGATACTCCTGCAGATGAAGTGGAGCAGAAAGCAAAATCCGATGATTTCATGAAAGCACTGCTCACACAGGTTGTGTGTGCTGACAAAGAGTTAGAGGACTATATGCCGCGCTATGCAAATCCGGCTATTAATTTTGCAACGGATGATATGGGTTCAGACAAAGCTATGGGTGGTGTTTTACTGGATATTTTGATCGTGATCATTGCATTTATTTTTGCAGTGACCATCAGCAACACGATCGTGAAGGAGGCTTCTACGATCGGAACACTGAGAGCTTCCGGTTATACGAGAGGTGAACTGGTCAGACATTATATTTCCATGCCGGTGATCGTGACACTTCTCGCAGCGTGCATTGGAAATATCCTCGGCTATACCGTATTTAAAAATGTGGTTGTCGGCATGTATTATAACAGCTACAGTCTTCCAACTTATCAGACAGTCTGGAACCCGGATGCCTTTTTCAAGACAACAATCATTCCGGTTGTTTTAATGCTTGCGGTCAATCTTGTCGTCATTATAAAAATGATGAGGCATACACCATTACAGTTTTTGCGTCATGATCTGAAAAAAACAAAGCGTAAAAAAGCAATGCGCCTGCCAAAATGGAGCTTTTTAAGCCGTTTCCGCCTGCGTATCATGTTCCAGAACGTGACGAATTACCTGATTTTATTTGTGGGTATCTTGTTTATCAGCATTATGCTTGCAATGGCGGTCGGTATGCCGGAGACGCTCGACTATTACAAGTCCAATGTTTCAGATATGATGTTCACGAACTACCAGTATGTGTTAAAGTCTTATGAGAATGAGGATGGAGACATTATCACAACGAACAATAAAGATGCAGAGAAATTCAATATGACATCTCTGCAGCATAAGAGTGATACGTTAGATGAGGAGATTTCTGTCTACGGAATCGAGGATGACAGCCGGTATGTGAAAATCAGTGACCAGTCTGCCCTGAAAGGAAACGAGGCATATATTTCTGCTTCCTATGCAGATAAATACAGCCTGAGCGTGGGCGACACAGTGGTTCTTGACGAAAAATATGAGAACAAACAGTATGAGTTTGAGGTTGCAGGAATCTATGATCACAGTCAGGCGCTGGCAGTATTTCTGTCCAATGAGCAGTATTGTGAAATCTTTGACATGGACAGTGATGCATTCACAGGCTATCTCTCGGATTCAGAGATCACAGATATTGATGAGGATGAGATCGCAACCGTCATCACAGAACACGACATTACGAAAATGTGTGACCAGCTCGATCATTCCATGGGCTCTTATATGACCTACTTCCAGTATCTGTGCATCCTGTTATCCGCAGTATTGATTTACCTGCTCACGAAGCTGATCATCGAGAAGAACGAAAATGCAATTTCCATGACAAAAATCCTGGGCTATGAGAACCGGGAGATTGTAAGCTTATATCTGTTGTCTACAACCATCGTTCTTGTGGTGATCGATGTTGTCAGCGTGATTTTAGGTGTCGTCATCATGAAGGCTGTCTGGAGGATCATGCTCTTTTCCTACAGTGGATGGTACGCTTTCCGCATAAGCACGATGGGCTATGTGAAAATGTTCCTGTTTATACTGATCGGATATCTGCTTGTCATGGTATTGGATTTCAGAAGAATCAAGCGTATTCCGATGGATCAGGCACTGAAAAATGTGGAATAACAGGAAAAATATAACCTGACAGGAGAGCGTAGAAATCACATAAAAATTAAAGTGCACATGGCAATTGTACCATAAAGCAGCTGCCGGAAATGGGAGCATCCACAACCTGGATGTTCCCATTTTGCTTTTCGGTAAGTTCCTTTGCAATGCAGAGTCCGAGTCCAAAGTGTTCTCTGTCGGTATGGGCATCGTCGGCGCGGTAAAATCGTTCGAAAATATGGGATTTCTTTTCCTCTGAAATTCCACATCCGGTATCTTTGAATAGAAAACAAAGCATTTCATTTTCAGCATGGCAGGAGAGTGTCACTTTTCCACCGGATGGTGTGTAACAGAGTGCATTATCCACGATAATGGAAAAAATCTGTTCTGTGCGGTGGATATCACAGAAGCAGTCCGGGAGAATTTCTTCCGGCAGAGTGAGGATAAGGTGAAGCCCGTTTTTCCTTGCCAGTGGTTCAAACTTTTCATAAGTGTCTAAGAGCAGCAAATCCGGCTGACAGGCTTCCGGTTTGATGGTGAGCGTGTCAGCATCCGAATTTGCGAGCAGCAGCATATCGTCGATCAGACGTTTCATGTGGACGGTCTCCTCGGACATCAGATGGAGAAAGTGGTTTCGTTCCTCTTCATTTGAACATTTTTCAACGGATTCCAAGCCGGAGCGGACAACCGCTAATGGGGTGCGTAGCTCGTGGGAGGCGGAGGCGATGAATTGTGTCTGCTTTTTCTGTGCAGTTTCGACTGGTTCTAACATTTTTCGGATGAAGAAGTGGAAAAAGAAAAACAGCAGTAAAAATGCGGCAATATTTGCAATGATCACGATAATTCTTAACGACAGCATCTGGTGAAACTGTTCGGCGAGCGAGCGCAGGATCAGAAAGTTTAAGTAGCTGTCGCCTTTTGGGATACTGCCGACGGATGCAATGTAGGGAATGTTATCGCCGGAGTTGAACTGATATTCCGTATGCGAGGAAAGCCTTTTATTTTTCGTGAAAAAAGGAGGGTTCCCGGTAAGCTCTTCTGCGGCGAGAAGTGCATTTTCACATAATTGCTCGTCTGCAGTTGTCTGATGATACTGGTCATAAAAGAGTGGAGTCCCATTCTCATAAAGATAAATCTGGATAGAACTGTTTTCCTGTAACTGGTTTAACCACTGGTGTGAGATGACATCCTGCTCCTGCAAATGGGAAATGACAGAACTTGTCTCTGTGAGAAAAGCGGTTTCGTTTCCCTGTTTTATATTTTTTTCTGCAACAAAAACACACAGAGCACTTAAGGCAAGGAGAATGATCTGTGTGACGCAGGTACAGAATAAAGTGAGTTTGCGGTGCAAAGCCTGATAGGCTGTGCCGGAAAAGGTGAAGTGTGGAAACATGAGAAACCTCCTGATAATGTACATAAAGCAGATAGTGAAAAAAGGTATCTGTAAATTGCAATAAGGATAAAATAATTGAAAAGTAACGGCAGCTATACAGAAGCTTCATGATCTTATATGGAAAATCAGGGATCAGGAGGAAGCCAGCGTATATCCGACACCGCGGATGGTTTTTAAGGCAAGCGTGCTTCCAACGTAGGAGAGCCGCTTGCGCAGGTAATGGATGTAAGTGTCAAGGTTACAATCCTCCACTTCTGCATCCACGCCCCAGACACGGCTAAGAAGTACTTCACGGCGGATGACGAGCTCAAAACTTCGCAGAAGAACTTCAAGCAATCTGCCCTCACGGCCGGAGAGCCGGATGGAGCCAGTAGGTCCACTTAGCAGTCTCGCGTTGCAGTCATAACTGATGTCGCAGATGGTAAGTAAATTGTCATCTTCCCATTTGCCGCTGCGTCTGCCGAGGGAGCGGATGCGGGCGGTCAGTTCTTCGAAGGCGAATGGTTTTACAATGTAATCGTCTGCACCAGCATCCAGCCCTTCGATCCGGTCATAAAGTTCGCCGAGGGCGGTGATCAGTATGACAGGCGTGGAAATTCCGGCCTGTCTAGCTTTTTGCAGCACGAGCAGACCATTCATAGTCGGGAGCATGCGGTCGAGCAGGACAATGTCGTGCGCGTCCTGTAAGAAGAGGTCAAGACCGTCTCTTCCGTCGTGGCATACATCCACCTCATAAGCTTCCTGCTCCAACTGAAAACGCAGGGTTTCACAAAAATTCAGATCATCTTCGATCAATAAAATACGCATGATAATGTCTCCTGAGATTTATAAGGATGAGTATAGCATAGAAATCTTAGAAAAATCTTTAAATTTGTAGATTATTTTGAAATGTAACAGTTAAATTATTACTTAGCAGGAGTCTGTATAAATTCAAGTTTTAATTGCATACCAAGTCCACGTGCAAGTTTTTTGACCATACTTAAGCTTGGATTTCGTGTACCATTTTCGATGCGGCTGATATCAGCTTGCGTAATTCCGGTTCTGGCAGATAAATCCTTTTGAGTGAGGTTTTGCTGTAATCGGGCATCAATCATTGCCTGAATAATATCATATTCCGGTTGCAAAGCATCATATTCTGATTTGATTTCAGGATTTTGCAGGACTTTCTTTTTGTAATCTTTATAATTGCTCATTACGGTGCCTCCATTCATAATCGGTTTTATATTTTTTGGCGAGATCAATAGCGGATTTAGGAGTTTTGGCTGTCTTTTTTATAATCCCATTTGTCAGAATAATTTTTTGACCTATAATAAAAAAATAAAATACTCTGTTAATATCAGAACCATGTTTGGTGCGAAGCTCGAATATTCCATTTTCAAGTAGTTTAGAATAAGGTTCTCTTAATAATGGACCATTTGTTTCTAATAAATCAATTGTCCGTAATGTTTTTGCAAGGAATTTAGGTTCCAGAGAGTCTAAAAAATCCTGAACAGGACATTTACCATCCGCCGTATCATAAAAAATGATTTCGTACAATAGTATTCCTCTTTCCGTTAATATTATAGTATGTTGTAAACAACATATTGTCAAGATATCAATTTTTTTCCTCTGCAAGTTTTTCCATTTTAGCTTTATAAGCCATCAGCCGTAACAGATAATCCGGCATTTTGCGGTTTCCAAGTTCCCAGTCCTGGAGTGTCCGGTAAGGAATTTCGAAATATTCGCAGAATTCTCTGCGTGTCATGCCGGTACTTGTTCTCAATTCAATTAAATATTCTCTACTATCCATAAAACCTCCTGATATAATATGACGTTTGTTTTTGATCCAAAAATATTTGCAATTTCAGCGTAGCATGCACCTGTGGAGGAAGTAACAATCATACACAAAATACACACATTGCGTATAATTTTATGTATTATAACACACGCAAAGCGTACATACAATGCAAAAAATAAAATGAAAGACAACAATTAAAGCCAAATTTAAAGATTTTTCTAAGATTTCTTCTGTAAGATAAAACCAGAAACGCAAAATGCTGCATGTAGAATGCCAAAGCAGAGGAACAGCTGCTTGTTCTGGCAATGATTGTGGAGCTGCAATTATAAAAGCAAAATAAAAAAAGAAAGGTCATGAAAACAAAATGAAAAATGCAAAGATAAAAAACAGGCAAAAACTAAGCATGCTAGTTGTCACAATGGTTTTAGTTCTTCTGATGACATTGATAGCAGGAATATTCACCGGCTGTGGAAAAAATGCAGGCGGAGGCTTAGATGGAACAGAAAGCAGTGGCACGAATGCTGATGGCAGCGCAGGAGGCGGCAAAGGAAGATTTATTGAATCAAAAGTAGCACTTCCGGAAGAGATCAATAGCATTTTACAGTTCAAAGCACTGTCAGATGGAACACTTGAAGTTGTAGGGCAGGATGCAGATTATAGCATCTATGTGGCAAAAAGCAGTGATGGAGGCGGAAACTGGGAGACAACACCGCTGAAAGATATCTCTTACAGCGATGTCGCAGTCGCAGAGGATGGAACAGTTGCGTTTCTTGATTACACAGAAAACGGATTATGTCCGGTTACAATTGTGGACGCGGACGGAAGCACACATACATTTTCAATTGAAATGCCCGCAGAAGATGCCTTTGTATCAGTTGCAGCATTTGACAGTAACAAACAGCTGATCGTACGCGATACATTGGGCGGTTTGTATGGAATTGACTGTACAGATGGAAGCAAAACAGTGACATTTGAAATCGATGAGGATACCTATATTCCTTATTTTGATGTGGTTGGAACGAATTGCTATATCGTCACAAGTGACAAGGTGCTTTGCTATGACACGACAACCGGAAAAGAGACGGACGAGCTGACCGCATTGACTGAGCAGATCTGTTCAGATGATAACCTCGTTTATCGAAATACCGATACCGGACTTCCGGTGACGTTTGCAAAAGCGGAGAATGATAACAGTATTATTTTTGCAGATTATAAAGGAATTTTCCACTATACAACAGGTGGAGCAGTTGTGGAGGAGCTGGTACAGGGCGAGCAGACTGCATTGAGCAACAGCGGTGCGATTTTTTACGGAGTGTATATGCAGGATGAGACGCATCTTTTTGTGGCAGGAAATAACGGAATGGAGGGTGCACTCTACAGCTACACCTACGATGCAGACGCATCTGCCAACCTGAATCAGGAACTCAATATTTATGCATTGCAGGATTCCGATACGCTGCGTCAGGCAGTCAATATTTTCCGTCAGCAGTATGCAGATATTTATGTAAACCTTGAAATTGGCATGACGGATGATAATGGAGTGACGTTAGAGGACGCATTGAAGACGTTGAGCACGGATATCCTGGCAGGAAATGGACCGGATGTGCTTATCTTAGATGGAATGCCGGTGGACAGCTATGTGGAAAAAGGAATTTTAACAGATATCAGTGATGTTGTGGATGAGGTAAAGGCTTCGGATGGACTTGTGGATTCCATTGTGAAAGACAGCACAAAGGATGGAAAGATATATACGATTCCGACACGTTTCTTAGTATCATTTATCACGTCAGATCAGCAGACGGTAGATGCAGGAAAGTCCACGCAGGCACTTGCAGACCGCATCGAAACCCTGGCAAAGGACAAAAGTACGACTTATGTGGTACAGCAGAAGATGGCGGAAGAGTTACTGCTTGATTTTTACAATGTAGATTCCAAAAACTGGGTAAAAGAGGACGGAAGTCTGGATGAAACGAAAGTTTCTGATTATCTGACACAGGTGAAACGTATTTATGATGTGGATGATCACAGCGATATTGAATCCTATGGCAATTTTTTTGAGAGCGGAATGTGCGATGGATACCGTTATGGAACATTAGACAGCATGGATTTATTTGCAGAGAGATGTAAAGTAGAATTTGGAACCATTGCAGATGTCGAGGATTTCCAGTTGATGTTGAGCGCCGGTACGACGGACGGAGCGGTTTATGGGGTGTTGTCGAATGGTGGAACTTCTTCTTATGTCCCATTTTTACAGGCAGGTGTGGTATCTGGAGGCAATGAGGATGCAGGGAAAGCGTTTGTGAAAACATTGCTCGGCAAAGAGGCAGGAGCTTCCAGCAACGGAATCCCGGTGAATGAGGCAGCTTTAAAGGATCAGATCAATGCATTGATGGGATGGACGGAAACAAGTATGGCATTTAACAGGGATGGAAGCGACAAAATGTATACGATTGAATACCGCTCCATGACACAGGAGGAAGCAGATGCGATTTTAGCGCAGCTGGAAGCAGTGGAGCAGTCAGCACTCACAGACCGTACGATCCAGAATCTTGTGATCGAACGGGGAACAAGCTATGTAAAAGGAGAGCAGAACCTCGAAGAAACGGTAAATGAGATCACGAAGAAAGTGAATTTGTATCTTGCAGAGCAGCAGTAAAAAAGGAAGAGGATGGGAGATTGCAGCAGGCTATGAGAAAGGCATGAGGATGAAAAGACATAAAATCAGAAAAAAGCGAAATCCCGGCTGGTATTTTCTGTTGCCCGAATTTCTGGGAGTATCGGTGTTTGGACTGATCCCATTTGCAGATGTGGTGCGGCGCTCTTTTTTCCAGACCGTGGATGGCAGTTTCGTCGGGATCAGTAACTACGTGCAGGTGATAAAAAATGATGCGTTTAATCTTGCAGCGAAAAATACACTGCGTTTTGTGGTCACCTGTATACCATGCCTGTTGCTATTATCGCTGATCCTGGCACTGCTGTTGCAGCAGGTTTTGATTTTGGCAGAGAAAAAGAAAAAACACCGGGATGTGACGATGGAACAGTTTTACCGGGGCAGTGCAGCGGCACTTAAAAGTATGTATCTGCTTCCGATGGCAATCCCGGCGGCAAGTGTGGTCGTACTGTGGAAGATTCTTTTTGACAGCCACGGATTTGTGAACAGTGCGATCCATGCGCTGTCAGGAATGAGCGGAATCGGGCAGATTTTAAACGTTTTGTCGGTGCAGGAGGTAGACTGGATGAACACCGATGCCGCATTTGGAATCCTCGTATTCAGCTATGTCTGGAAATATTTAGGATACGATATTGTGCTCTGGATGGCGGGGCTTTCTGCAATCCCGCAGGGGATTTATGAGGCGGCAGAGATGGACGGAGCCGGAAAATGGAAAACGTTTTTCTATATCACACTTCCGAATCTCCGCCCGGTGGCATTTACCGTTGTCATTTTGTCGGTTTTAAATTCATTTAAGGCGTTCCGGGAGGTTTACATGGCAGCGGGCAGCTATCCACAGGAAAATATTTATCTGTTGCAGCATGTGTTCAACAACTGGTTCCAGACGCTCTCGGTGGATAAGATGGCGGCGGCATCTGTGATGCTCGCGCTTGTAATTGCGGTGTTTGTGCTGTTACTTGAGCGAAGCTGGGAGCGGGAAGGATAATGAACAGGAGACAGCAGATAAAAAGGAAGATGTACAATATAAATACAGAAAGAAGAATCTCATGAAGAGAATAATAATAACAGGAATACTGATTCTGGCGGCAGGCTTGTGTCTTGCTCCGGTTCTCTTTCTGCTTGTCGGCACTTTTATGGGAAACCATGAAATCTATACGTGCATCGCACCTGCACTCGGAAAGGGAGATGGGCTTGCTATCTGGCATCTTCTGCCACAATACCCGACGTTGCAGAATGTTGTGGAGCTTCTTTTCGATTCACCAGAATATTTTCAGATGTTCTGGAACTCGATTTTTTACACGGGGGCAATTCTGGCAGGGCAGATGCTTTTTGGCATGCCGGCAGCGTGGGGGCTGGCGCGGTATTCTTTCCGCGGAAGAAAAACAGTTTACCGGCTGTTCATTCTCGTGATGATGATGCCGTTTCAGGTCACGATGTTGTCGCAGTATCTGGTGTTAAACCGTCTGGGAATGCTGGACAGACCGCAGGCAGTCGTTTTGCCCGGAATTTTTGCAACGTTTTCCGTCTTTATTATGTACCGCTTTTTCCGTGGAATACCGGAAAATGTCATGGAGGCGGCACGTATGGACGGGGCGGGAGAATTCCAGATTTTTTTGCGGATCGGCATACCGCTTGGAAGTCCGGGCATCCTGTCGGCACTGGTATTTTCGTTTTTGGACTGTTTTAGCATGTTAGAGCAGCCGATGACGTTTCTGAAAACAAAAAGTCTCTGGCCGTTGTCACTTTTTCTGCCGGAGATCACGAGCCAGAACGCAGGATTTTCACTCTGTGCATCACTGGTGACGATCCTGCCCGCAATGTTTGTTTTTCTGGCAGGACAGGACTATCTGGAGCAGGGAATTGCGATGGCGGGAGCGAAGGAATAGTGCAGGAGCAGAATGTAATTGAGAATATGAAAAATATAAGAAAAAACAAAAATTCGGAAAATGAAATAGCAGTAACCGGAAAATCGGGAATTTTCTGGTTAAAAGGGCTGGCTGGTTTACTTGCGGTCATGCTGGTTTTCACGATTGCATCGCGGGTGGTGGCATCCATCACTGTCCCTCAGGTAACGGCATCAGCTCCGTCATCCGGAAAGATCGAGCACACGGTTATGGCATCGGGAACCGTGGAGGCAGGCGGCGAGAAAGCGATTGTCACAGAGGAAGGAATTCTGGTTGCACAGGTCAATGTGCATACGGGAGAAAGCATCGGGGAAGGAGAAACTCTTTTTGCACTTGATATGGACAGTCTGGAAGATCAGATTTATGAGCTGCAGAACCAGATCAAAAAGCTTCAGCTTGAAAATGATTCCCTGAAGAAAAATAAAGCGCAGGCAGACGCAAAGCAGCAGCTGGAGTTAAAGCGTGCGCAGGAAGATTATGAGGAAACGATAGCGAAGAATACAGTTTCCGATGGGAAGGCAAATGAGGCATTGCAGAAAGCGGCGGATGCGAAAAGTCAGGCAGAGAAGGAATTAAACAGTGCGAAGGATGCACTCGCACAGGCGGAGAAGGAGCTGAATGCAGTCAAAGAGGAACTGCAAAATGTGAAGGATGCAGCTGCGGCAGAGCAAAGTAAAGATACCGCAGATCAGACAGGCGAAGCAGAAAAGAAAGATACAAATTCAACCATAACACAGAAGCTCCAGCAGTTAGAAGAAACTGTGCAGGAAAAGCAGAACACATACGACACAATTCAGGCAAAAGTTACTGAAAAGCAGGCGGCACTTGACTCTGCCAGCGTCGCATTAGAGGAGAAGCAGGAACAGCTGGAATCCAATACAAGTACTGCAGAGGATGCAAAGAAAGCCGCAGAGCGCGCGGTAGAAGATGCAGGTCTGTCTGCAGACATCGATCACACGCAGGAAATCAACGCCATTTCTTTAGAGCAGTTCCAGAAACAGTTAGAAAAGCTGAAAACCCTAAAGCAGCAGAACGGAGAGATAACTGCACCATCCTTCGGGATTATTACAAAAGTATGTGTGGAAACCGGGCAGAAAACAACAGACACGGCGGCAGTTGTCATGAGCGATGAGCAGAGTGGACTTTTTTTTACTACGACAACGGACAGCAAAAACAGGGAATATCTCTCAGCGGGAGATAATGCAACGATTACCGGTGTCGGTAAGGAAACGTCTGATTGCAGCATTGTTTCCCTGGAAACATCGAAAGACGGAAGCAGCATAAAAGTGTCAATTGCTATGCAGGGGGATGATTTCTTGCCGGGTGAGAGCGCACAGATGACTGCCACAAGAAAATCGGAAAGCTATGATTACCTTGTGCCGGTTACAGCCGTTTGGCAGGAAAATAACAAAGCGTATGTGTTACTCTTAGAGACGGAAAATACAGTGCTCGGAGAGCAGTATATCGCGAGGAAGGCGGAAGTGCAGATTTTAGATAAAAACAGCAGTTATGCAGCGGTAAGCGGAAACTCACTGAGTGCGGACTGCCAGATCATCACAGATTCTGATCGGACGGTTGGAAACGGGGATGTTGTGCGGATGACGGAGTAAGGACAGAACAATGAAAAAAATAAGTTACAGAAAAAGGATCGCAAGTCTGGCTTTTGGATTATTTGGAGCTGTATTTTTGGTATTTGCATGCGTTTATCATAATAAAACAGAGGATTTTTCCAATATCATCACAATCCAGTCTGGGGAAGACAAGTTTACCCAGAGCGAAATAGCGTCAATCCGGCAGGATACGGCATCCGCAGAGACATTCACAGCGTGGACAGAGCAGAAAAATCAGACAGTTCGTGCTACGATAAACGAACGGAGCAGCAACGCGGATATTTTGTTACTCTGTGGAGATTCCCACTCCGTCCTTCCGTGGGGAAAGAATCTGCCGGAAAGCGACACAGAGGGCTGCATCCTAGGTGCATCCTTAGCGGAGCAGTTGTTTGGTGGAACAGAGGTGGAAGGACAGCAGATCCTATACAACGGAAGAGAGCTTACTGTGCGCGGTATCGTAAAAGAACCACAAAATATAATGCTATGTCAGAGCGCTGCAAACGATGAGACAGCTTCCGGAACACAAACTGGAAGCAACGGAAACCAGCAGACAGGCTCATCAGAAAATAATCAACAGGAAATCTGCTATGACAAAATCAGTCTGCTCTATACAGACAAGTCGAAAGCGATTAACAGGACTGCGGCAGAATTTATCAGCAGATATGGATTAGACGGTCAGATCCTTCATTACGAATACAAACGAAATCTAAGCTGGTTTACAGACTTGATTCCGGGAAAATGGTCCGATTTTTCCGGTTGGAAGGAGAATTTGAAAACACTGCAGAGTGATGAAAAAATATTAAAGCAGTGCGAGAAGAGCACGGTCGAAAGCCTTTATTTGGAATGGATCTGGAAAAGAAACAATTGTTTCCTGATGTGTCTGGTTATGGCAGACTTTTCGTGTAAAATTGCAAGAAATAAAGCTGTCTTTTCGTGCAAAAATGAAGAAAATGAGATTGCCCTTTCGTATAAACAAAGGTAACAGTAATGATTTATTTGCGTTATATATGGCAGAGTTGTTATAATAGCTCCAGAGGTGGTATATAAGTGAGAGGGGCACTGAAACTTGTAATTTGAAATACGTTATGTTAGTATAAATTACGTCAGTGAACATTTCTCACTGATACAGTTTTTAAATAACAGTATATTTTAAAAGTAAGACTCCGGAGGTTATCAGATACATGAGACATTGATATTTTTCTAATTCAATGATGGAAAAACTGGCATAGATCAAAGATGGCACAGTTTTTAAATCAGGTTACAGACAGATGTAATCTTTTTTTGGGTTACAAAAAAGAAGATCGGTCAATTGATTACGAATTAGAAAAAAGGAGATATCTCATGAAAAAATTAAAATTTGATAGTTATGACGGAGTCTGTTTTTTGAATGGACTTGTCTTTTTTGCGCCGGTTGCGTTGCTGGTAAGAACGCAGGCTGGTGTGTCGGAACACGTATTTTTCCTCCTTCAGGCATTATTGTCTGGCGTGATTTTTCTGGGGGAAATTCCAACAGGATTTATAACAGATAAAATTGGATACCGGAAATCCCTGATCTTGGCACAGGTGTTGCTGCTTGGCGCGAGAAGTTTATTGCTTGCAGCCTTTGTGAGCCGGTCGCTTGCACTGTTCGTCGTGGAGGCAGTTGTGGAGGGGACTGCGACGTGCTTTACTTCCGGAACGGGAAGCGCGTACCTGTACGATCTGTATGGGGAAAACGGATATCTTGTAAAAACAGCACATGCAGAAAACTTTGGAACAGCAGGTTTTATCATCAGTACAGTTGCGTATGCCGGGATTTATAAAATAAGCGGTATGGAAGGTTTGTTGATTACAACCGTAGTCATGGATATTATAGCAGTTGTATGCTCGTTCTTCCTGAGAAGTGAAAGCAGTAAAACGGTAATTGCAGACAGGAAGGAAGTACAGATTTTAGCGGTATTTAAAAACAAAAAAGCATTTCTGTTTGTGATTTCGCTGGCGATTTTCAGTATCGCATGGCTTCTGATCAACTTCTTTTATGTAGAAAAACTTGAAAACTGCGGTTTGCCGGTAGAATGGATGTCATTGATCATTTTGAGCTATTCAGCCGTACAGATGCTGGCAGAACCCATTCTAGGAAAATTGTCTGACGGAAAAAACGGAAAGTCCGGCAGGGGAAAACTGCCCGCAGTTACAGCTGCCACAGCAGGGGTGGCATTTCTTCTTTTTAGAGTGGTAAAATTCAGGGCAGCCGTACTGCTTCTAATGCTGATATTGCCGTTGCTTTTAAATCTTCCGGAATATCTGCTGATGGATCTGGAAAATCAGTTTGTGGACGAGACAGAGTGTGGCAGCCAGCGCGCGGCAACACTGTCTGTGCTTAATATGGGCGTGAATCTGGTGGAGATACTGACGCTGTCAGCATCAGCATTTTTGACAAAAATCGGAATCCAGTGGTGCTTTGTGTTTGTGGGATGCTTTCTGATGGCGATAGCGCTTCTATTTGCCAGAATACAAAAATAGAAGGAGCGAAAACCGCTTCCTCCTATCAAAAAGATTCATAATTTTACCACAGACCTAATACGTGTTGCATCAGCAAACTCATACAGGTAATACCGATCCAGCAGCTGAATCCAAGAAGCAAAGGCTTGGCTCCTGTTTTCACTAATTTCACAATATTGGTATTCAGACCAATTGCACTCATGGCAAGAACGATGAAAAACTTGCTCAAAGTTTTTAGCGGATTGAAAACAGCTGCTGGAACACCGAAGTTCACTGCTATTGTTGTAATAATGGATGCAATTATAAAATAGAGAATGAACATTGGAAAAATCTTTTTAAAATCCACTTTATTATGATCCGTTTGTTCCCTTCTGGTTCGAAGAAAAGCAAGGACAAGCGTGATTGGAATAATTGCCAGTGTTCTTGTAAGTTTTACGGTGACAGCTTTATCCAAAGTCGCCGCACCAAGGTTGTACATGGAATCCCAGGTGGAGGCAGCAGCGGTAACGGAAGAGGTGTCATTCACAGCAGTTCCGGCAAAAATACCGAAAGCCTCTCCGCTTGTCTGGGAAAAACCGAGAATGGTGCCAAGCATAGGAAAAAATAAAGCGGCAAGCATATTGAAAAAGAAAATGACGGAAATTGATTGTGCAACTTCCTCGTCATCAGCGTCAATGACAGGAGCAGTAGCTGCAATTGCGGAGCCTCCGCAGATCGAGGAACCTACACCGATGAGTGTGGAGATTTTTCCGGGAACATGAAGGATTTTATGTAATACCCAGGCAACAACAAGGGATGTTGTGATCGTTGCAAGAATGATTGGAAGCGATTGTTTTCCTGTCTGCAGGATGACAGAGAGATTCATTCCAAAACCAAGTAAAATAACAGCATATTGCAGGATCTTTTTGGACACAAATGTGATGCCGCTCTGTAGAGCAGATTTATCGCTGACCAATAATGTAATGACCATTCCTAGGAGGATCGCAAAGACAGGACCACCTACAATTGGGAAAAATTTTCCTAAAATCCAGCTTGGAATCGCGATTATCAGGCATAACAGCACACCTTTCCAATTTTTCTTAATAAAATTCATATTCATAACCTCACTAAAAATATTTTGATTCTTACGGGTTCCTATGATAGCATAAACACATAGAGATGAAAAGTAACAAGTTATAGACAATTGCGAAACTCCTCATACTCTGCTTTCAATTGTTCAAAATCAACAAAATTTTCGAAAACACGCTTTCGCTACGTGTCGCTGGTAACGGTA
>ERZ780150.567-NODE-567-length-31326-cov-3.727415_pt1 | contig 31326 bp, 30 predicted proteins | sample MGYA00511019_ERZ780150 | MGnify/ENA primary metagenome ERZ780150 (study PRJEB29588, sample SAMEA2151633) | human gut metagenome | biome: human gut; feature: human-associated habitat; material: faeces | place: Denmark | collected 2008/2010 ...
CGATTTAAAATGGCGAGATGCGTTGCTGGTCGCACATCGTGTGAACAGTAACAGCAGAGGCTGCCAGAAATGAAAAGTTTCGAACAGCCTTTTTCTTATAGTTGTAAAGGAGAGTGAATGATAGAATGGATGAAATGATGGAAATCCTGAAGAATCTGGATTGGAGCCCATTATTTATTTCAATAAAAACAGGAATCGTAGCTACGATATTTTCCTTTTTTCTGGGAATCTATGCGGCACGCAAGGTTGTGAAGACAACTCCGGGGAAAAAGGCTATTATAGATGGAATACTGACCTTGCCAATGGTACTTCCGCCGACAGTGGCCGGCTTCTTTCTGTTACTGATCTTCAGCAGGAGAAGACCGTTTGGAATCTTTTTATTTGAAAATTTTGGAATCAAAGTAGTACAGACATGGCTTGGATGTATCATTGCTGCCACAGTAATTTCATTTCCGCTGATGTACAGAAATGCCCGTGCTGCTATGGAACAGATCGATGTGAATCTGATCTATGCAGGAAGGACACTCGGCATGTCAGATACAGAAATCTTCTGGAAAGTAGTGATCCCGACCGCAGGACCTGGAATCGCATCCGGAACGATTCTTACATTTGCCAGAGCACTCGGAGAATATGGAGCTACTTCCATGCTTGCCGGAAATATTCCGGGAAAGACAGGAACAATCTCGCAGAAGATTGCAATGGTCATTCAGGACGGAGACTATATGACAGCGGGCGTGTGGGTTGCGATTGTCATGGTAATCGCATTCCTGGTGATCTTCCTGATGAATCTGATCTCGGGCAAGAAAATGAAGAATGTCAAGAGGTGGTAAGAGATGGCGATAGAAGTAAAGATTCAGAGAAAACGGAATACATTTGAGCTGAACATAGATTTTAAAAGTGATTCTAAACGAATCGGAATCCTCGGCGCATCCGGATGTGGAAAGAGCATGACACTAAAGAGTATTGCAGGAATCGAGCCGCCGGAGAGCGGATTGATCAAAATTGAAGGAAAGACAGTTTACGACAGCGAAAATAAAGTGAATTTAAAACCGCAGAAGCGTAACATTGGCTATCTGTTTCAGAATTATGCACTTTTCCCTACAATGACGGTGGAAAAGAATATCGCCGCCGGATTAAAAGGGAAAAAGCAGGAGAATGCAAAGCGTGTGCGTGAGATGATTGAGAAATTTCAGCTAACAGGACTGGAAAAACGATTCCCGGCAGAGCTTTCCGGAGGTCAGCAGCAGAGGGTAGCCCTTGCGAGAATCATGGCTTATAAACCAGATGTGATTCTCTTAGATGAACCATTTTCAGCACTTGATATGTATCTGAAGGACCGTCTGCAGCAGGAATTACAGGAACTTCTCGAAGATTATGAGGGTACTGTGATCATGGTGTCTCACAGCAGAGATGAAGTGTACCGGTTCAGTGAAGAACTGCTGATCATCGACCAGGGGCAGATTGTGGCAGCAGGGAAGACGAAAGAATTGTTCCAGAATCCGCAGAGAAAAGAAGCGGCACGGCTGACTGGATGCAAGAATTTCACAAGAGCAGTTTATGTGGATGAGCATACCGCAGAACTGACAGACTGGGGGATTACGTTGTGTACAGAGCAAAGAAATATCCCAGAAAATATCAACTATATCGGTTATCGTGCGCATGATTTTGTCCCGATCTGGGGAGAAGGTGGAAAGAATCAAATTCCATTTAGATTGGAGAGTAAAGCAGTGCTTCCGTTCGAAGATAACTATTATCTGAAGCCTGCAAATGAAGAGGCAGATCCGCCTGTGATCTCCTGGTTTGTACAGAGAGAGAATCAGGAGAAGATCCGGGAAAAAGGAATGCCGGATGCGCTGGAGCTGGTGGAGGAAGAAGTGCTGTTCCTGGAATAGCATCTTCCCATATAGATGATTTTTGAGTGAATCGTTACGTTTTGAAAGAAATGTAAAAACTCCTTTTCAGGATATTTACATCAGGGAAAAACTAGTATATAATAAGCACGTTTTTCGAAAAAAGGAGGACATCATGAAATCAGTACAGAATGATATGACTGTTGGAAGCCCAATGAAGATGATCTTAAGTTTTACATTTCCCATCTTTCTTGGAAATGTTTTCCAGCAGTTTTATAATATGGCGGATGCTGTGATCGTAGGTAAGTTCGTTGGAACAAAAGCGCTTGCAGCAGTTGGAAGTACAGGAACGATCATGTTTCTGATTTATGGATTTGTAGTTGGAATGACAGCCGGATTTACTGTTCTCACAGCACAGAAGTTTGGCGCAGGAGACATGCAGGGGATGCGGCGCACCGTTGCGGGGGCAGGAATCCTTTCGTTGTTGATCGGACTGTTTCTTACGGTTACCTTTATGTTATTTATGAAACCACTTTTGCATCTGATGAATACTCCGTCTGATATCTTTGCAGATGCATATAAGTATATTATGATCGTCAGCGGAGGAATCCTGGCGCAGATGCTTTATAACTTGTTATCCAGTATTTTAAGAGCACTGGGAAACAGTAAGATTCCATTGTATTTCCTGATCATCAGTGCGTTGCTGAATATCGTGTTGGATCTGGTTTTAATCATTGTGTTTCAGATGGGCGCACCGGGGGCGGCAATCGCGACGGTAGTAGCACAGGGCATATCAGGTGTACTCTGTCTTATTTATATTATGTGGAAGATTCCGCTTCTTCATCTGAAAAAGGAAGACTGGCATGTTGGCGGGCAGATTTGCGCGATTCAGTTAAAGATCGGACTTCCAATGGCATTGCAATATTCTATCACGGCAATTGGAACTATGATGGTTCAGTCTGCCCTGAATATTTTGGGATCTACGCTTGTGGCGGCAAGTAAGATTGAGCAGGTTGTGACACAGGCATATGTAGCGATGGGAACAACAATGGCAACTTACGGAGCCCAGAATATCGGAGCCGGAAATGTACCAAGAATCCGTCAAGGTTTCAAGGCGTGTACGATTCTTGGTATCGGTTACTCTCTTGTAGCAGCAACATTTATCATGACAGTAGGAAAATACATGACCTATCTGTTTGTCTCAGAGGATGTGGATATTATCATGAGTTCTGTGGATATCTATCTGAAATGTATCGGACTTTTCTTCATTCCGCTTGCAATTGTGAATATCTACAGAAATGGAATTCAGGGACTCGGTTACGGACTGCTGCCGATGATGGCCGGTGTTGCTGAACTGATCGGAAGAGGTGTGGTAGCACGGATCGCAGCAAGAGAGAGAAGTTATCTTGGTGTTTGCCTGGCCAGCCCGGCTGCATGGGTGCTGGCAGGGGGCCTCCTGATCGCGATGTATTATTATATTATGAATGTTCATATGAAGAAGATGTTTGGGGATTATAATCAGAAGGTCTGATTATTCACAATGTGCATTGCATCGCGGTTCGCATTCAACCATTTGGATTTCTCAGTTTCAAAGCGTTCGAAAAGCCAGGCAATAGCTTCATCCATTCCCTCATCGGAGAGCGGAAATGTCTTTTGTTCTTTCTCTTCTTCCGGTGTATCTTCAAAGCACCACGGTTCTGGATAAATGAATACGGTGAAGGTTGTGCTGCTTTTTCCGTCATCTCCGCGAAAGAAATAGCGCATTCCGTGATGTGTACCTGAAAATGGTTCTTTCTTAAGTCCCCCGTAAGGAATCAGTTTTTTATCAATCATAGTAATACAATGTCCTTTCGAAAAAAGTAATTTGTTTTGTTATTGCGTTTTTGAAAAAAGGAAGCCAGAAGTCTGGCTTCCTTTTTATTATAGTGGAATGCGTTTTCTTCTGCAAGAAATGATTTATTCCATAGCTTTTTTGGCAAATTCAGTTGTAACAAGTTTTTCATAAGGAGCGCGTGAATCCAGTTCACCGGCACTTTCCAAAATATCCTGAAGCAGCTCGAAACTCTCTTTTTCAAATATAAGATCTGCTTTCCAGGTGTCCTGTGCATAATAACGGTTTACAATCGCTGTGATGGTTTTAAGATCTGTTTCAGGAAATTGAGGGGCAATCACGGAAGCAATCTCCTCTGGCGTGTGAATCTGAACAAAATCCATACCTTTTTGAAGCGCATTTGTAAAAGATTGGATAATCTCAGGATGTTTGTCGAGATAACTCTTCTTTGCGCTGTAGGCAGTGTAAGGAACATAGCCGCTGTCAGTACCAAGTGAGGCTACAACATATCCTTTTCCTTCCATTTCCAAAGCGGTTGCACTTGGCTCGAATTCAACAGTAAAGTCTCCACTTCCCTCTGAAAAGGCGGCAGCAGTGGAACCAAAATCAATTCCCTGGTTGATGTTGAGGTTTGTTTGTGGATCAATTCCATTTTTCTTTAAAATATATTCAAATACCATTTCCGGCATACCACCTGTCACACTCATAACAATGTAAATAATCGTCTGATAGTTGTTTGGCAGTGATTTCTGCAGGTAAATCCGGCAGAAAGTCTTGAATCAGTGTCGTGATTTCTTCCTTTGATTTCATAATGTTATAAGGTTTTAATGGATTTTCAGTAGCTTCCAAAATCCCCATCTCTTTCATCAATTCGATATATGGCAGGATGCTCTGCTTTGTCTTCTTAAATCCAAGATCAGTGATATGCTCTGACAAGTATTTTGCAGAGGTATATCCACGTTCATCCTCTGTAATCAGTTTCATCACGATAGCGATAATGGTATTCTCCCGTCGGTTCATCTCATCGGCAGGACTGTAGTTAATCAGGTTGGATAATCCATATTTTAATGTAATTTCCGGCATACCGTTCTCGTCCACATCAATGCGGTCAATCAGCAGCTCGATATCTCTTCGGTCAAGAGTTCCTCCTGCGATGATCTTATCTACCACATCCAGAGCATTTTTTAATTTATCCTTCACATCCGGTGTCTCAATGGCTGTTTCATTCAGTTCCGTGAGCTGCAGTTCCAGACCATGAATCTGAGCCAGTAAATCCTGTTGCAGGGAGTCGTAAGTTTCATTAATCAGTTCCTCATTTCCGGCAGCAACTGACAGATCTTTTACTTTCTGCGTAAGAAGCACTTTCAATTGATTTTTGCGTTCACTGATTGCTGTATGAAGTTTCTGGCGCTTTTCTTCTATAGATTTCTTTTCTGCTTCAAAATCCTTTAAATCATAGGTGGCAATTACTTCACATAGCGCATTCCGACACATCTTGATATAGGTGAGAACATCTTCCATCAGATCTTCTTCTTCGATCAAATGAGCTTTGGAGCAGTAGCTTTTCCCCTTGGTATTATAAGTGGTGCAAATATAATATTTCCGTTCCCTGCTTGAAGTCTTTCGCTTAATCGGCGTCAGGCGGCTGCCGCAGTCCTTACAAAAGAGACAGCTTCCAAATGGGTTTGGTATTTCTGAACCTAACCACTGCCCACGACTTCCACGATAATTTGTCCGGTTGCGTTTCTCCTTTAATTCCTGTACCAAAGAAAACGTCGCTTTATCAATGATTGCTGGATGATGATTCTCAAAAATGCACTGTTCTTCCTTCGGTACACGCTTGTCCTTGCCATGAACGGTATTCCTTGCCCGTTTCCTTAGGCGAAATGTGCCAATATAAAAATCATTATCCAGAAGATCCTTCACCATGCTGTCCGTCCATTTTGTTGCAATGCTCCTTTTTGTCATACGTCCTTCTTCCAGTTCACGTTCATGGCGAACCATAGATGGAGTAGGAATCCCCTGATCGGTAAGGTAGTTTGCAATTTTTCGATAACCAGAACCGGAGATATAAAGTTCATAAACCAGTTTAATGTTTTCCGCTTCCTGGGGAACGATTTCTAAAATCGTTTTATCCTTTTCGTTTCGGCGATAGCCAAAAGGAGGCTGTGTCATCAAAGTACCATCTTTTTGTCTGGCTCCGATGGCACGTTTGATTTTTTTGCTGGTATCCTTTACATAACGCTCATTGAACCATGTTTTAATGCCAATCGTATCGTCACTGGAGTCCATGGAATCATAATTATCATCAATGACAATCAAATGCTTTCCACGCTCCTGAAACTCATCCAGAAGCAATAGAACCTTTGCGTTATGCCTACCGAGACGAGAAAAATCTTTGACATAAACGGTATCAACATCTCTATCCAGATCAGCCATCATCTGCTGAAAACCCGGACGGTCAAAGATATAGCCGGAAATACCATCGTCTTCGTACCAGCGATCAATGACGGCACCATGATCGGCTGCGTATTGATTAATGATTAACTTTTGATTTTCGATGGAGACATAGTTTTTATGATCATCGTCCCGTGAGAGACGTACATATCCTGCATTCATAATTTATCCTTTCTAGTTGAATGAAAATATTATATAGGAATAATGTAATTATATAATATATTAGATTTCATCAACTGTAAACAGAAAGATTATGATATGAGGGTGTTTTCTTTCCAATGGTTTCGAACTAAAGCTTTTATTCCTGCATGAATGTCCTGATCCTGTTTTCCATCAAAGTATGTGACAACCCGGAAGCCAATTCTTTCAAAACGTTCTTTTGCTGCTTTATATTCTTCCTGTGTGGAAAAATCATTTCGCCAAAGATAATAGGTTGGTTTCTTCATGATTATCACATCCTTTCTGTTCGTAATCTGGACCATATTTATCATATGAAAAACTGGCTTGTCTGGTGCTTGACTATTTTCTTTCAGGCGGCTTATTGCCCACGGGAATTCCACCCCTCCGAGGTTCTCTCCAAGCTGCACTCATTGCCGGGGACGCTACTAACGCACGGACTGTGACTATGCAGGAGTATCATTATCTGTTACCCGAAAGAAAGAATATTTCATTTTCAAGGTGCATATCCAGGGACGAAGTTGTCTTTGATTAAAGACAGTTCTGCCCTTCGACAGTGGCATCATAGCACAACTTTTTTCAAAAACGGCATTTCTTGCAGTCGTGGAAATTCTTCCTATGTTCCATAAGAAAAAATTGCAAATCTGCAATTATACCAATTGACGCCGATACCGGTAGAGACTACAATTACATTAGGGAGTTGATAACGATGGCGGAATTACCGGGAAATGTACATGAGAAAATTGGCGATTTACGAATTGAAAAAGGCTTAACCAAAAAACAGGTAAGCGAAGACCTGGGGATACCAGCATCTCAGCTTACCAGAATAGAGAACGAAGATATTAAAAGTATTGGCCATGAACTTGTAATAAAATTTGCTGATTATTTTGGAGTATCTACCGATTATTTGCTTGGGAAGACCAGTATCAGAGCAAAGAAGAATGTAGAACTGGATGAGCTGGGGTTCTCTCATAAAGCTCTGGTTACATTAATGTCCGGAAAAGTAAATATGCAGCTGCTCAGTCGGATCATTGAGCATAAATATTTTATTCCGCTCATGGATTATGCCGAAGCCTACTTTGAAAGCGCACATGAGGAAGGATTTCTGACAAGAAACAGCGTGATTGATTTGGCTACAGCTGATATTTCAGAGTACATGAAAACCAATCCTTCACATACAAATGAAGGAAGAAAAGATATTCGACAATTGAATGCACAAAAAATCACTGGTACAGAGGCAGATTTGGAAAAGTTAAAATCACTCTTTCTGCGAATCATGAAAGATGTGAAAGAGGAATATGCCGAGCCATCTTCTGATATTTCCTGCGAAGAAATGCGTGAACAGATTCATAAGCTTCACGATGAAGCCATTAGTCAGAAAAAGAAACTGACAGAAGAATCCATGGCTGGAATTACAACACAAATGATTTCTTCTTTGGGATTGAGCGAGGAAAATATGCAGGCATTTCAAGAATTGATGGTTAATATACTGAAAGATAGCGGGAATAGAAACAATGGAAAATAACAATAAACAAGGTTATGAAATCGAAAAGCTCTATTCAGATCAGCAGAGTTCACAAACAACAAAAGATCATGCAATGAAATCATTAATCAATGTGGAGTATCATCCGTTTGCTCTAAGTGATATGAACGATATAACAGAATATATGCGTATTCCATTTACTGGAATTGCTGCATTGGGTGCAGGATTATCCTCATTATCACCAGTTTTTTGTACAGTTACCCAAACAGTGCAAACGAATGGTGGAGAGACATTATATCGAGCTGTTTTTAAGGATGGAGTTTCAGGGAAATTACTGAATTCAAAAGATGGAATTGGGAAATTAGGTACTATTTTAAAAGATGATGGTGGCTTTGCACAGGCAAGATGGGTAGAAGCCAATGGAAGTACAATTACAACAAGTACTGTGATGCCCTTTGACCCAACAACGCTTTTTATGGCAGCGGCATTAATGAGCATTGAAAAACGACTTGGGGATATTCAGGAAACACAGCAGGAAATACTTGATTTTCTTCAAGCTAGTAAAAAGGCTGAGCAGAGAGGAAATTTAACTTTTCTTGCAGATATTCTCAATAATTATAAGTATAATTGGAATAATGCCATGTATAAGTCCAATATGCACTTAAAAGTACAGGATATCAAGCAAAAATCCGAAGAGAATATAAAATTCTACCGGGGACAAATACAAAAGACTCTCCAGAAATCCAATATTCTTCTTGGCGATCAGGATATCAAAAATAGGATAAAAAAATTAATTCCAGATTTCAGGGAATATCAGCTTTCGGTATATTTGCATGGCTTTTCTTCTTTCCTAGAAGTGATGTTGCTTGGTAATTATGATAACGGATATCTTGGAAGTATAATTCAGAAAATGGAACAATATTCTTATGAATATAGAGAGCTTTATACGGAGTGCTATAACAAACTGGAGAATAATGCAAATTCTTCTATGCAGTCATATTTGCGAAATGGATTGGCAAATCTCAGCGAAAATGCAGGAAATGTTATTGCAAAAATACCAGTCATTAATAAATCACCAATTGATGAATTTCTGATTGGAGCCGGAAACACTTTGGAACAGCATAATTCTAAAAAAGCAGGACAAACAATAAAACGTTTAGTAAACAATAAAGATTGTTACACGCATCCATTTATCGAGAATATCAGGATGGTTGACCGACTTTATAATCAACCAACAGAGATTCTTTTTGACAAAGACAATATTTACTTGTGTCAGCTAAAATAAAAATTCTCCAGTAAAAGACGAATAGAAAGGTGACATTAATTTGGATTTGAAAATATATCAAACACTATGCGCAGAATCAAAAATCATCTGGACAAAGCACTGCTTAGAACGAATGCAGGAAAGAGATATCAGCAGAGCAGATGTAAAAAACGGGATTGCTACCGGGGAAATCATTGAAGAATATCCGGAAGATTATCCTAATCCAAGCTGCCTGATTTTTGGGTATACTGTAAATAACCGAATTTTGCATATCGTTGCAGGATGTGATAATATAAATATATACATCATAACGGCTTATTACCCAGACACAAAGAAATTTGAAAACGATTTGAAAACCAGAAGAAAGGGGAAATAAATATGTGTATGTTTTGTAAAAATACAACTACTATTCAGAGTACTACAACCCACGTTGTGAACTATAAAGACTGCATCATCGTAATCAAGAATGTTCCATGCCTTGAATGCGATCAGTGTGGCGAGAAGTATTACACCGATGAGGTCGCTGAAAAACTGGAAATTATCGTGAATATGGCAAAGAAGCTGATGCAGGAGATTGCTGTCATTGATTACACTCAGGCAGCGTAGATTGGTATTACACACTGGAGAAAATGAATTATTTACAAGAGGTAAAGTGATTGAATATGCATGAAAACAAAGAGAACAGTGATGATATCTTTATATCTGAATTTTTTGATTTAAATGATGAATTAGACGAATTGGATGTATTTGATGCTATTATAAACAGTGATAGTAACTTTTTTATCAATTTGTTGCGATTGAAAAATGCAAAAACTCCTGAATTTCAAAAAGCATATAACAGAATAAATGAATTCTTTCGAAAGATTATGTTATTGCTAGATAATTCAAAACAAAAAAATGATAAGTTATATAATTCGGCATTAAAATTATTTGATTTTCATGGTATAAAAGGAATCAATTTGGGACATTCAAAAACAGGTATTGATGCTGCGTTTGGTCCTATATTGTCGGCAAAAGTAATAAATGATGCTTTTGAAATTGTCAAATCCGGTTCTACACAACCAGAAATATTTCAATTAGTGGGGCTATTTGAAGTAGGAGTTGGTGCTGATCTTTTAAGTGATATGATAGCAACAATAATCCTCCCTGATATTAGAGAATATACTCAACGTATTAATAAAGAATTGTGTTTGAATCCGGAACAATATCCTGAAATATCATTTCAAGATGGAATTGCAATAAATCCATATAAATCTTGTGAACTTCTGTATTTACCAACAGAAATTTTGCACAAAATACCTATCGCACGTTGTTGGGATGACATAGATCGTGTTATTGCAGAAAATCAAGCAATACGGGATGAAGTTAATCAGGCAATTGGAGCAGAATGGTATAAAATGCATTCTAATGAAAAAAAGGATTATTTAAAACGCTATATTTTCAAAGATCCCACACGATGCAGGCGTTTGATTGATGGATATAGAAAAGAGGAAATTGATGAATATTCATTGATAAACGATTGGGAATATTTTATTGCTGATGCATTTAAACAGATGAAAAAGAGTGGAGCCTTCGAAGTTCTAGAACACTCTGATAAGTCTGAATTAAGTAGTTGGGATGCTTCTATAGAGATACTTAATATTTTCAAAGAATGGGTAGAATGTAATAAAGGATGGGATGAGATATTATCAACTGCTACTAAGAAAAGAGAAAAATCTGTTCAAAAGATGCTCCAATTAAGCGGAAAGTATTTTTGTGTAAAAAATAATGTTGATATGTCTTTTGAGGCTAATGAAGGACCGGGGCCAGTAGATTTGAAAATTAGTCGAGGTAATGATAAAACAGTTATAGAAATCAAATTATCATCTAATGCTGATTATCTACATGGATATGAAGAACAAATTGAAGATTATGCTAAAGCGGAAGGAACGGATAAGCGTATATTTGTATATGTACAAGTAGGTAATCCCAAAAGAGATGAAACCATACAAAAACGGCATCAAGAGCGCTTGGATAATGGTTCAAATCCACCATTACTTTTTATGATTGATGCACAAAAACAGACATCTGCAAGTAAAGACTGATTATTTTTGAAATAAACTTCGGTCATGAATATATACATAATTGTAATTTTCATGACCGATATTATCATGTTAGTATACCAGAATTCCAAGTAATTCTTCCATCAAATTGGTATTAATGCTTTGAAAAAAAGCATTCGTAAAGAACGATTCATTCAGTAACAGTTCATGAACCGCATTATAATGCCGAGATCTAAACCGGATTACTTTATTTAGTTTTATTTCAGTATACACTTCATTACAAATCCATTTCCTGTTTCCTTAACGGCATCTTATTTTTCATAGCATCCCGTTCTGCAATTTCAGCCTTATTTCTATTCAGCTTTTCCAAAATGGAAGTTCTGGCTTTTTTCTTAATTTGTTCCACACCTTCCTTTTTGACTTCCGGTCTTATCAGTGTTGTATGAATTTTCTGAATTGTAGATTTCATGGCATTGGTAATTTTTGTAATGACAACATCTAAACGCTTTGCAGCATATTCACACTCTTTTTTTGATGCTTTGCGTTCCGGGGAGAGTACCCATGCTTTTGATTGCTCTACCAGACGAATATCTTCTTTGTGTGTTTCTATTTTTACGGTATTGGTTACAACCTCTACCGCCTTATCATAAGCAATCTCTGCGACCTCATCGATCAGAGCTTCTACGTCTTCAATTTTCATGGTTAGGTCTTCAAGTTTCCGTTCTTGTGCTGCCAGTTGCTCCTTTTGCTTGGCAATAATAAAATCCTGTTTCTCTAAATATGCTCTTCCACCATATTCCGGTTCTTCTTCTAATAACAGACCATGTTTCTTTGCAATCTCAAACAGAAGAACCCGACAGACAGAGTCAAAGGTCATTTTTCTGTTATTTTTTCTTCCCGGCGGCTTTTCAGGATCGGGTAATTCAAATCCCAATGCTTCCAAAGCTTTTTCTTGCTGAGGGGCAATCTCGCCGTACTGATTTTCACAGTCAAAAACGTGACGCTCGTGGATATGAGGTGTACTTTCGTCTAAATGTAATGCCCAGTCCAATATATGAACATGAGAACCAAATCTCTCATTTATTTCAATCATAAACTCTGTTACAACATCAAAGAGAAGCTCTGGCGAAACATGATTATCCAAAGTTCCGATTTGAAAAATACTTTCCTCAGGACATGTTTTTTTACTTTTCAGCAAATCGTTAGTTGTACGATTACGTTCCGGATGACGATTTTTTTCATTTCTGGCATTTTGATTATTCACAAAGTTTTGGTATTGGGAAGCATAAAAGTATTGCTCCACTTCTTCAAATGAATTTGCCAGTTCGTCTGCTTTATTATCATGAATAAGGTTTCGGTAACCATTGTAACAGTCCCAGTAGATATTTTTTTCTGCCTGCGTTTCATCGATATGCTCACTATTGTGGATATTAAAATTTCTGTCATTATGTTTTGGATTATAAGTGCCATTCTTTCCGGCACGACCATTGTGTCTTGTCAATTTCATTGTGATTTCCTCCTTTTTTGAATTCCTTTCAGGGGTTGTTAGTGCAGAGATGCAGATTCCTTGCAGCTTTTAGCGTCAAGTAATACCCAGTATTAAGTGGCGAAACGCCGCTTAACTGGGCAAGGCTGCCGCCCTTGACCTGCACAGGATGCTGCACTCCTGTACCTTGCACAAAGAGTTGCTTCTCCGCTCCGCTTCGGTCGGTGCTTAACAAGTGCCACTGGCACTTAGCACCCTATGTACTCCTGCTCCGAAAAAATGATTCAATACATTTCTTCCGGTTTATGCCAATCATTTGCCGAATAATTTGCCATAAGAAAAGCCGATGCATTTGCTGTTCGCTTAAAATGCATCGGCTGATTCATCTAACCTGATTAGTCGTATTCAGTTATAAAAATAAGTCAATTATTGTTGTATAATCTTGTGCCATCGTTCATTATCTTCAAGAAATCCATAAGTTTCTTTGTCTCGAAAACAATTCAATAACTCTTGCTTTAGTTGATCTGAAAATGTACTATTTGTTTTTTTGAAGTCCATGTGTTCATACAATGGAGAGTTAGAAAAACTGGTTATATCATCGAGTGAATCAAGCATTTTTTCCATCGTGTCTAACACAGTATCGACATCTTGTTCAGCAGTCGCTAGATCCAATTTACAAGATACTTCATGATATTTACCCATTTCAAATAGATTTGCCAGAGTTTGTTGTTTATCCGTAAATAAATGAGCCTTAGAAAGATTTCCTTCTTGTATGTTGAGAAGATATAGATAGTTTAACGTCATATTAATTATCTGATATTCAGAAAATAATATTTCTTCGTAAAGCTTATGTGCTTCGCCAGTTCTATTTGTTTTACTGTAAATAATTGCCTGTTTTAATTTACGCTGTGTACTTTGCATGGAGTAATACTGTAAATATCCTTCTGCTGTTTCATATTGTCCATTTCTCAAATAATATCCAAAGAGAGAATCAGCAGCACTAATACGAAGTACTTCTTCATCACTTTCTAATACCCGATTGTAACATTTAAGAATGTAGTCATCATAATTGGCGGTATTTGGTATTTGTTTGAATAAACGTTGAGCATCTAATATGGTTGCCAGTTGCCATATCAGCATCAAACAATTAGGATAAGTTTCAATGATCGATTTCGCCCAAATGAATATTTCATCATAGGTAGATGTTTTCAATCTCTCGTCTACTTCCAAAACAATGTTGGTAATTTCTTCATTGGTCAGTTCTTCCTGGAATGAAAGTAATGTATCAAGAGATATTCCGAGAAGTCGAGCAATTGGTGCGAGTAGTGTGATATCCGGACAAGAAGTTCCTTTCTCCCATTTATTTACAGCAGGTGTTGTTACACCCAAACGATTTGCCATTTCTTCTTGGGTTATTCCTTTTTCTTTACGATATTTTCGTATTGTTTTCCCTATCTGCATTGTTCAAGCCTCCTCTGTTTAATTAACATTCATCGTATTTTATATTTTAATCATATCAAAAGAAAAGTAACAGAACAATTGAATATCTGTTAATTATTAGGAAAGATTTTTAACTGTTATTCAATGTAATACAAACAATAATGACAAAATGGCAAAAATGATATCATAATGAATCAACTGTCTTTTCACCAATTCTCATATCTATGAATATTCAACATGATTTTGTCATTTTTATCATTTCTGTCATTCTATAACGTAGATAAATCCAACTGTTCAAATGGATTAGCTATCGTATCGTCTATCGTTATAAAATCAGATTCTCTTATGGCAGTATCTTTGAAATAATAAGTACCATCGGAATAACGTTTAATCATAAAGCCTTTATCTGCCATATACTCCCAGAATTTTGACTTGCCATGTGGCTTTCGTCCATTATCTTCGCAGTAATCTTCGTACATTTTATAAACATCACTTCGTTTCATTTTCTCACCGGATTTATGGCAAAGCATATCATCAATAAAAGCTTTTACACTGTCGGCGGAACGATATAGTTTTTCAATGCACTCTTTACTGTGATCACTTTGTGCGAAGCGCTGATCTTTGTACAATTGCCTTAATGCCAGCATTGCCATATGAATTGCATAATCGGATTTCCGAAATAATTTTTCTTTTAATTCGGTATCCTTTGCACTCTTCGGAATAGAACGGTCAATATCTAGTATAAGCAAGCGACGATAATAGGCGTTAGTCTTGTCATCAAGATTTAATGGGAATTCATTTGCTGAGAACAGAAGTTTTGCATAACTGTTAAACTGTGATGGATCTTTTCCCTTTTTCTCATAAAGCAAGGTGTCTTCACCAACTGCTTTCTTAATGATCGCAACATTTTCCATTGCTGTACTCGGGATATCTGCACAGGCATTTAATAATTTTCCAAATAAACCAGTAGCATAGAACCGTTGATTCAAATTCTGCAATGACATGCAAGAACCATTAATATCTCCAATCAGATGCTGTACTAATGAAACAGCAACTGACTTTCCTGTGCCACCTTTCCTTTTAAGCAATAAAAATTTCTGGAAGAGGGTATCTGTTGTCATACAATAACCAAGATATTGCCAGAAAGTCAACTGATCTGTTTTATCCGGAATAGAAAGTTCTAAATACTTGCGAATATTTTCGCCTCCTGATAGAACTGTTTCTGCCTGATCCGGATAAAATGAAAAGGGGATTTGATTGATTGTCAGGTACTTTGGACTGTGTTCTATCATTTTCCATTCCATAACATCAAAAAAACCATTTTGAAAATTAATCCAGTGTGAGGGCTGGTTATTCACATCCGAAAACCATTTGTGCACTTGAGGCTGTGATACCAGCAGATTATAAATATTTTGAATTGTTTTTGCAGTGATACATTCACGGAAAATCAGTTTCTGAATTTGGGCTTTCAAGCGTATTCCTTTCCTATCTTCATAATAACAGCCCTGTTCATAGATATACGGCGTTTCTCCAAGCATAAAAAAAGGAACCGTCTGTATTAGATAGTCGACAATCTCCATATCAAATACACCGATTCGCTTTCCCTGTTCATTAAATTTGTGGAATTTATTTAAGTCCGGAGGTTCATTTTGTCTGCCTTCAAAGCGTTTGATAAAATCTGAAAGGACTGCTTTTAGCTCCTGTTGGTATTCCAGCTTTGCAAGGTATTCTTTATTTTTAAATATTGACCATCCTTTTCGGAAGGTCAGATAATTATTCTGGCAGAACTGTTCCAGTAAATCATTCGTTTTCTTCATGGTGCAAGCCGGTACATAACAGTAATCTGTCTGATAGGTTCCCGTACAGGCAATTTCAAGCATATACGTGACAAAACTTTCAGCATCGTAATAGCCATCTCTTTCCGGCAGCAGAGCAACCGCATAGTATCCGGCAGCAATCACAGCAAAAGCAAGCTCCTGATCATCCACGAGAAACAGATATTTTTGTTCCAACGTTTCTGGTTTTGTTTTCATATAGTGTTCTAAAAAGTTTTTATTCATGTAAATCCCTCCTCAAATTGAAAAAAGACACCTCTTTTCAGAAGCGTCTTCTTCATGTAAAATACTTAGAAAGTGGCTGTTTGTGCGGCTTTCGCACTATTCAGACCATCGATCCAGTTGCATAATATAATTATTGTTTCAAGATTTACATTGTATAGTGTACGACACCTTTTCTACCACCAAGAACATCTTTCCCCTTTAAATCAGTCCACTTAAAATCTTTCATCTCTTCTCTGGCAACAAGAAAATTACCGGCGCGCTGAGTCAGTTGGGCAAAGTTGACGACAGAATCGTTAGCACCTTCGTTATATGTGTAGATGGATGCTTCTGATCCCATGAATCCAATATCAGCTTCACCGGAGATGACAGCAGTCATTGTCTTGTCGGCTCCAAAACCAGTTACGAGAGTGAGTTCAATTCCCTCATCTTCAAAATATCCATTTTCAATGGCAACATACATAGGGGCATAGAAGATAGAATGGGCTACCTCGTTCAATGTCACAGAGACAGGAGCAGAACTGGTATCTGATTTGGTTGTGTTGGAGCCGGTTTCTGTTGTGTCGATTTTGGAATTTGCATCATTATCTTTGGAAGAATCAGAACCGCAGGCTGATAACAGTCCAACAGTCAGAGCAGAAGCGAGTATTATGGAAATTAATTTCTTTTTCATAAATCCTCCAGAGTGATATAAGATTCTCGTTTAAAATATGCAAGAAAAGAGAATATGTGTCAAATTCTACTCCAAAGGGGTGTTCATTTTGGAAAATATCCTTTATGCTTAGTGTAAACAGAAAGTAGGTGAAATGTATGGATCTTGTTAAAATTGGAAAATATATTGCAGGGAAACGGAAAGCCCTGGGAATGACGCAGAAACAGCTTGCAGAAAAATTAAATATGAGTGACAAATCAGTATCAAAATGGGAACGAGGCATTTGCTTACCTGATGTGTCGGTTTATATGGAACTATGTGAGATATTGGGAATCAGCATAAATGAATTTCTTGCAGGGGAGGATATTGACGCAGAAAATGTAGAAAAAAAGTCAGAAGACAACATTATACAAGTTACGAAAGATAGTAAAAAGAAACAGAAAAATTTAAAGAGCATTTTAGCAGTGGTAACGACATTTGCAGTAATCATGGTTCTGGTTTTAGGAGCAGTTTTCGTTCATAAGGTGATGCAACCGAAGAATTATATTACAGCAGTTGACCGGACAAGTGCAGAAATGAAAACCGCAGAATTATTGTCGGGAGTAGATGGGGCATATCTTTTTAATTTTTATGCAAAAGAAGAGTATAAGACATTGACAATTTATTTGTCAGAGTATCAGGCGGGAGAATTGATTAATAAAAGTAAAGTGGCAGATTTGGACTATGATGGGATCGAATCGGCTAAAAGAGGTGTGATTGCTGTGATACCGGATTTTGAATTGTTTCGAGTGAAATTGATCATAGCAGACGATTATTCTAAATGTTCTACAGATTTTCCGATTCTGGAAAATGTAGAAAACAGAGAATATTATGGAAGAAGTGCGACACAAGTGGAAGGTGAAGTTCCGATTCAGCGGGATACAGAACAGGGTCTGATGGCATTGATTTACGGAGAAGATGGATTGGAAGCAATTCCGGTAAAAGAAATGGAGCAGGGAAATTTTAGGGAGAAGAATGATTATGTCTATTATCTGTCCTTCCGGTTTGGAAAATAATTACGTAAATGAAAATATGAGAGGTAAGATGAGATGAAAACAAGAGAAGAAGCTGCTGCCTATGGATTAACTTTCCCGGACAGCTATGAAGACAGGCCTTTTAAAGACCAACGATGGCAGGTGATCCGTGTAAAGCCAGGTAAAAAGATATTTTTGTGGATTTACGAAAAAGACGAATTGATCCATTTGAATGTAAAGACGGATCCGAGATGGAGGGATTTCTGGCGTGCAGCGTATCCATCGGTAATTCCTGGATATCATCAGAATAAAGAGCATTGGAACACAATTATTCTGGATGGATCTGTTCCGGACAAGGATATTGAACGGATGATCGGTGAGAGCTATGATCTTGTGACAGACAGTCCTACAAAAAGAATTTATGAAGCTGTAAAACGGATTCCAAAAGGTCATGTGGCAACTTATAGACAGGTTGCGAAGATGGCAGGAAATGAAAAGATGTCAAGAGCAGTTGGAAATGCGCTTCATAAGAATCCAGATCCAGATCACATTCCATGTTTCCGTGTTGTGAATGCGAAAGGCGAGCTTGCCGGAGCATTTGCATTTGGCGGAGCAGATGTACAGGCAGAGCTTTTGAGAGAAGACGGTGTGGAAGTAGTAGATGGAAAGGTTGATCTGACAAAGTATCAGATGGCGGATCTGATGGAAGAGTAAGATAGTACTGTTTCTTTTGGGAAAGATAGTGTATAATACTTACGAGTGATTGCTGTTCGCAAAGTACTGCGAACAGCATCTTTGTATAGTGCAAAGAGCAGGAAAGAATACATCATTATGGTTTCGCTTTTGAAGGCAAAAAGTCCTGATCGGATAAGAAATGGAGAAATGAATGAAAATTAAGAAAGTGGCAGTCCTCGGTGCCGGAGCAGTAGGCTCTTATGTAATCTGGGGATTATCGAGCAGAAATGACATAGAGCTTGGAGTGATCGCAGGAGGAGAACGAGCAGAGAGACTGAAACAGAATGGATGCACAATTAACGGAAAAATATACCATCCCAAAGTATGGAACCCCGGAGAAACAGACGCTGTCGATTTACTGATTGTTGCATTGAAGTATGGCTCACTTTCGGCGGCATTGGAAAGTATTCAGAAAGCAACCACGGAGAATACTGTAATTATGAGTCTGATGAACGGGGTAGACAGTGAAGAGATTATTGCAGAAAAAGTAGGAGTGGAGCATCTTCTTCCGGCAGTGATCAAGGTCGCTTCGCATAAGGAAGAAGATGGCTATCATTTTGATCCTGAGACAACAATCGGAATTATTTTTGGCGAACTTACTGCACCTTACGATAGTGATCGCATCAGGGCAATCGAAGAACTGTTTAAGGATACCGGAATCCATTTCCGGGCGACAGAGTATGCAAGAGAAGAGATGTGGAGCAAGTTTCGGCTGAATGTCTGTAACAATCTGCCACAGGCAATTCTCGGCGCGGGAGTTGGATGTTACCGTGACAGTGTGCATATGAAGGCAATCAGTGATGGACTGAAAGGAGAACTGGAAGCAATTGCACAGGCGAAAGGAATCGATCTGAGTAAGACTGAGGCGTCTTCCGGGCGTGGAAGTGCAGTACCGCCATCTGCGTGTTATTCTACTTTGCAGGATTTGGATGCAGGAAGACACACAGAGATTGATATGTTTTCAGGTGCACTGATCCGTATGGGAAAGGAACTTGGAATTCCGACACCGTATAATGAGTATACATATCATATGATTAAAGCATTAGAAGAGAAAAATGACGGACGGTTTAATTATACAGGAGATGAAGAACCGACCTGGTCAAAATAATAGAGTGATTCATGACAACAGAAAGGACAATAAGAAAATGAAAGAATTATACGAAGCAATCGAAGCAAAAATTAAAGCAAGCGGTTATCCGAGAGCAATCTCCGGAGAAGATGTATACAACGACATCTGTGACCAGATTGACGGAAAAGAGAATGGAAGTTATGTATTGTTATCCAAGTTCGAAGATGATGTGATTTTTGAGTATCATATCACGATTCAGGATGAAGATTTCAACCTGGGGATTTTGACAATGCGAACACCGGAAGGCGTGTTTGAGACAGATTTTGATGCGGAATAAAGGGGGAATTTCAGACGATAGAAAAAGCGAAATGAGAGGAAAAACCTTTCATTTCGCTTTTTTGAAATTCCGAAAGATTCTCATTGACGTGAGTTTCTAAAGCCCAAACTCGTTTAATAACTTCTTCTGATATTCTCTGTCTACTGCTGCCTTGAGAATCTCATCACTTCTATTAAGCTCAGATAATTTAAGATTCAGTTGATTGATTCTGCTTTCTCCAAGAGCTTCCCCTTCTTCTCGTTTTTCATCTAATTCATCTTTCATTAATTCTAATAACGCATTACACATATCTCTTTTTCCCTCCTTTAGTCGATTCTCGTTTGCTTTTACTATAATCTCCATAACAGCCTGATACAGCTGATTCTCTTTGTTCTTTTTATAATCCTCCAAAAGCTGCCTTGTGACAGACATGTCTTCCAGTGTATCTGTCAAACTATATAACCAGAGATTTCTCTCCGGTGACAATCGATTTGTTACAAGAATCTGAATCGGTAAGATATCTCCAATTACATAATAAATCCCTTCTTCCGGATTATCAATAGTGTAGTGGCGTACTTCTTTTTAATGATCAACACATCAATTGCCATTGGCTTTGAACTTAATAGATACTCCCGTTCAAATTTTAATTTTTCTTTTTCTTCTCTGAATTCAATCTGCAAGTCTGCATAAAATGCTGGATGCCACTGAAGCAGCTTTCCATCTGCCGGTTGCTGTTCTTCACGCAATTGCTTTCTCTTTTGTTTCATCTAAGAGACCTCCTTATGTGATTTTTCACAGAAGTTATCCCTTCATCAGAAAACCTCTGCTTTAAATAATGGATTTTAAAAGCATGAATTTTCTGATTTGACAGGTGTATTCTACCTGTAATGAAACCTTTTATATGAATTTAGATGTTTTAGAAAATATGCTTTGAAATAGGATAACATATTTATGTACAATATTCAATGCTTTTCGATAATGAACTGTTACTTCTGGGCGGTTACTTCTAAGCAGCATCACTTAAGATAGCAAAAGATGAAAAGATATGGTATGATAGGGGTAAATGGAAAGAAAATTCCAATCAATGCTATGATACGAAATGTATTTTGGAATAAGTGGAAAAGAGGATTCAAAGTGAACTACGGAGAAATCAAAAAATGTGATATTGCAAATGGAGAGGGTGTTCGTGTTGCCCTTTTCGTGTCAGGCTGCAGGCATCATTGTAAGGGATGTTTTAACAGTATGACATGGGATTTTAATTATGGAAAGAAATTTACGAAAGAAACAGAAGAAGAGATTCTGGAAGCGTTGAAGCCGAATTATATTGATGGACTGTCATTGCTTGGTGGCGAACCATTCGAACCGGAGAATCAGGAAGTGCTTGTGAAGCTTTTAAGAAAAGTGAAGGAACGTTATCCGGAGAAGAATATCTGGTGTTACAGCGGTTATTTGTTCGATGAGGAACTGAAGAAAGAAAGCAGGGCGAGATGTGAGTATACGGATGAGATGCTTTCTATGCTGGACGTACTTGTGGATGGAAGATTTGAGGAAGATAAGAAAAATATTACATTGTTGTTCAGAGGTTCGGAAAATCAGCGTTTGATCGATGTGAAGAAATCACTGGAACAAGACAAGGTTGTAGAATGGAAACCGGCAATAAAAAGAGGACTTTAAGCGGAAAAAAGCCTTGACTTATATTCGCATAGTTTTTATAATGAATAGGTATATTGTAAAAACGCAGATGAGGAGTAGTAGAAGGAAAAGATGCCTTTCAGAGAGCTGTCGGCAGGTGTGAGACAGCAGCACAGACTTTGAACTGACCTCGGAGTTCTTTCGGTGAAAAGATATTATATTGATTAGCCGGAGGCGGGAGTTCCCGTTATAGAATGAATGAGTGCATTTGACTTTGTGTCAGATGAATAAGAGTGGTACCACGGAATTAAAGCCTTTTCGTCTCTTGGATATATGAGAAGAAGAGGCTTTTCTTTATATTGATGAAAGAGAGGAATTAAGTACATGGGTACAAAGATTGTTTACAATCACAAAGCCATTGAGAAAAAATGGCGTGAGAAATGGGAAGAGACACCGGTCAATCCAAGAAACGGAAAAGACGGAAACAAGAAACCGAAATATTACTGCCTGGATATGTTCCCGTATCCATCAGGAAATGGTCTTCATGTAGGACATTGGAGAGGATATGTAATCTCTGATGTATGGAGCCGTTATAAATTACAGCAGGGATACTACATCGTTCATCCAATGGGATGGGATGCATTCGGTCTTCCGGCTGAGAACTATGCGATCAAGATGGGCGTTCACCCGGCGAAATCCACAGAGGCGAACATTACGAACATCAAGAGACAGATCAATGATATCGCAGCACTGTATGACTGGGATATGGAAGTAAATACAACAGATCCTGAGTTCTACAAGTGGACACAGTGGATCTTCGTTAAGATGTTCAAGGAAGGTCTTGCTTACGAGAAAGAGTTCCCGATCAACTGGTGCCCGTCCTGTAAGACAGGTCTTGCGAACGAAGAGGTTGTGAATGGTAAATGTGAGCGTTGTGGTGCAGATGTTACAAAGAAGAACCTTCGTCAGTGGATGCTTCGTATTACAAAATATGCAGACCGTCTGTTGAATGACCTTGATAAACTTGACTGGCCGGAGAAGGTTAAGAAGATGCAGGCTGACTGGATCGGAAAATCTTACGGTGCAGAAGTTGACTTCCCGGTAGAAGGAAGAGATGAGAAGATCACTGTTTATACAACAAGACCGGATACACTCCACGGAGCTACATTTATGGTACTTGCTCCTGAGCATGAGCTGGCAGCATCTCTCGCTACAGATGAGACAAGAGAAGCGGTAGAGAAATATATTTATGATGCATCTATGAAGTCCAATGTTGACCGTATGCAGGACAAAGAGAAGACAGGAGTCTTCACAGGAAGCTATGCGATCAATCCGCTGAACGGAGCAAAGACACCGATCTGGCTGTCTGATTATGTACTGGCTGACTACGGTACAGGAGCAATCATGTGTGTACCTGCACATGACGACCGTGACTTCGAGTTCGCAACAAAATTCAATATTCCGATCATTCAGGTTATCGCAAAAGACGGAGAAGAGATCGAGAATATGACAGAGGCATATACAGATGCAGTCGGAACAATGATCAACTCCGGTGAGTGGAACGGTATGGAGTCTTCTGTGCTTAAGAAAGAAGCTCCACATATGATCGAAGAGATGGGAATCGGACGCGCAACAGTAAACTACAAGCTGCGTGACTGGGTATTCTCCCGTCAGCGTTACTGGGGAGAGCCAATCCCGATCATTCACTGTCCGAAGTGTGGAAATGTTCCGGTACCGGAAGAAGAACTTCCACTTCGTCTGCCAGAGGTAGATTCCTACGAGCCAACAGGAACAGGTGAGTCACCACTTGCTGCAATCGATGAGTGGGTAAACTGCAAGTGTCCGGTTTGTGGAAGTGATTCCAAGAGAGAGACTAACACAATGCCACAGTGGGCAGGATCCTCCTGGTATTTCCTGCGTTATGTAGATAACCACAATTCAGAAGCACTTGTTTCCAGAGAAAAAGCAGACGAGATGCTTCCGGTAGATATGTATATCGGTGGTGTAGAACATGCTGTACTTCACCTTCTGTACTCCAGATTCTATACAAAATTCCTGTGCGATATCGGGGCAATCGACTTTGATGAGCCATTCCACAAACTGTTCAATCAGGGTATGATCACAGGTAAGAACGGAATCAAGATGAGTAAGTCCAAAGGAAATGTTGTATCACCGGATGACCTCGTACGTGATTACGGATGTGACTCCCTGAGAATGTATGAACTCTTTGTAGGACCACCGGAGCTGGATGCAGAGTGGGATGACCGTGGAATTGACGGCGTAAACCGTTTCCTGAAACGTCTTTGGAATATCCTTATGGAAAGCAAGGAGAAGGATGTTCATCCTACAAAAGAGATGATCAAACTTCGTCACAGAATGGTTTATGACATCACAACAAGACTTGAAAGCTTCAGCCTGAATACAGTTATCTCCGGATTCATGGAGTACAATAACAAGTTCATGGAAATTGCAAAGAAAGAGGGCGGAATCGACAAAGAGACACTCGAGACAATCGCAGTACTTCTTTCTCCATTCGCACCGCACTTTGCAGAAGAGATGTGGGAGCAGCTTGGACATGAAGAGACAATCTTCAATGCAGGATGGCCAAAATATGATGAGAACGAGATGAAAGATGATGAGATCAAGATTCCGGTTCAGATCAACGGTAAGACAAAGGCTGTAATCGAGATCCCGGCAGATATCTCCAAAGATGATGCAATTGCAGCAGGTAAAGAGGCAATCGCTGATAAGCTGACAGGAAATGTGATCAAGGAGATCTATGTTCCGAAGAAGATTATCAATATTGTTCAGAAATAATTCAAAATAATGAGAAATGGCGCAGATGATAGAGATATTGTCTGCGTTATTTTTTGTTGTTGGATTTTATGATTTCATAGTTCTTAATATAATTTTGATACGTAAAAATACGTTGACGCACGTATTTTTACGTAGTAATATATAAATATGATAAGGAAAGGAGACACAAAAGATGCCAATGAGCTCGAAGGAGATGCTAAAACTCCTGAAAGAAAATGGATTTGAAGTAATCAGTCAGAATGGTTCGCATGTAAAAATGAAGAATCTGAAAACTGATAAGACAGTAATTGTTCCTTATCACTCCAAGGACTTGAAAAAAGGATTGGAGCAGGCAATACTTAAACAGGCAGGGCTTAGATAGTCCTGTCGCTTGAAAGAGAGGTTATTTGATGAAGAATAGATTATTTTATCCAGCTGTTTTTCATAAAGCAGAAGAAGGCGGTTTCTGGGTTAGCTTTCCAGATTTTCCTGAATGCATGACACAGGGCGATAGCATGGATGAAGCATATGAAATGGCGATAGATGCATTAGGTTTGTCATTGTCCAGTATAGAAGATGAAGGAACTGATATCCCAAAAGCATCAGAATTTGAAACGGTGGATCCTGAAGATGGGATTCTGGTAATTATAGAATTTGATATGGCAGAGTATCGGAGAAAGCACAGATCAAAGGCTGTAAAAAAGACGCTCAGTATTCCAGAATGGTTAAATGAAGCGGCTGTTCGAGAGAATCTTAACTTCTCTCAGATTCTTCAAGAAGCTCTTATGGTGAAATTAGGGGTAAATGGAAGATTGCGGTAATATGTCTAAAAATTGTTCCTAAGTCCTCTATGTATCATCAGATCCTTGGATGTTCCATAAGATCAAATGCGGAGTTATGAATCAGATAATCATAAGCAGCTGCAATCTCTTCCGGGGTATATGTGATATCATGCATGATCGCATATTTTACAGAATCTGCGAGCCCAAAGGTATAAAATCGCGCAATTGTCTCGCGACTGAGTATCTGGAGCTTCGCAGGTGATTTCAATGGATATTTGTTTAATAATCTAAGCAATGTATCATAAATAAATTGGAACATCAGATGATCGAAGGAGTTAGGACCTTCGATCAAATAAAGTCTCTTATAAAATTCTTTGTCTTTAGAAAGACAGGTGAAAAGAAGACGGAGAAGATCGTCTTCCATGTCATTTTCAATCAGTACCTGGATCTTATCTTTGATTTCTTTTTCGAGGATATATTCGATGATTTCGTATTTGTCCTGAAAATGTTTATAAAAAGTTGGACGGATCACATCAGCTCCGTCGGTGATCATCTTAACTGTAATCTTTTCAAAAGGCATCTTCATAATAAGTTCTTTGAAAGAGAGTGCCAGCAAATCTTTTGTCAGTTCTTTTTTCACTTCTGTCATTTGTTCAAATCCTTTCTACAATGGAAATATTATACCATAAAAAAGAGAATGTGATTAAAAAAGTTTCTAAGATTGACAGTTCTTTAACATGACTTTTCAAGAACATAGTGTTGAAATTTCTTGATATTTCGGATACATTTCACATGATTTGTAGCCAAAAAAGAACAACAAAAAGAAAATGTTCAAACTACAGCACATTTGGAAAAAACTGAATCTTACATGAAAAAAAGGAAAATGCTAAAGTATGGAATAATAGCTTATACTTAAGAAAGGTTCCTTGAAAAGTAAGGAAAAGGTGAAAAAAATGGCAGGATTAAAATTTCAGGCAGAAAGAGCAGCATTTAGTTTGGCAGCAGATAAAGTACTTAAATATATGAACAAGACAGATGATAGAACGAAAGCACTTCTTAAGCTTGTAGATCTTACAGAAAATTTTGCAAAAGATCGTTTCCAGCCAGGGTCTTATGAAGCTGCAAGAAAGATGATTCAGGATCCGGACAACAAATGGGTTCAGTATCTGAACAGACTTCTTGATGAAGTAGATCCGCATGTCCTTAAGACAACAGCATTGAATCTTGGATTTGATGCAATGCTTTACGGAACAAAGTTAATGCATGAGTCACGTGAAAAATATCAGTGTAATATTCCATGGCTGATTCTGATGGATCCAACCAGTGCATGTAATCTGAAATGTACCGGATGCTGGGCAGCAGAGTACGGACATCTTCTGAACCTTTCTTTTGAAGATATGGATCGTGTGATCACACAAGGAAAAGAACTTGGAATCTATCTCTATATGCTGACAGGTGGAGAGCCTCTCGTGAGAAAGAAAGATGTCATCCGTTTATGCGAGAAACACAACGATTGTGTATTCCATGCTTTTACAAACGGAACACTTGTAGATGATGAGTTCTGCCAGGAGATGCAGCGGGTTGGTAATCTGTCATTGTCCATAAGTCTGGAAGGATATGAGGAAGTCAACGACGGCCGCCGTGGAAAAGGCGTTTATCAGAAGGTTATGCATGCAATGGATCTTTTGAAAACATACGGATTGATCTTTGGAACATCAATCTGCTATACACGCGCTAATATTGATACAGTAACATCCGACAAATTCCTTGATATGATCATTGAAAAAGGATGTCGTTATGCATGGTATTTCCACTACATGCCGGTTGGAAATGATGCAGCACTGGATCTGCTTCCAACAAAAGAGCAGAGAGAATACATGTATCATCGCATCCGTGAGATCCGTGGATTGACAGGTGGAAAACAGCTCTTTGCATTCGATTTCCAGAATGATGGAGAGTTTGTAGGAGGATGTATTGCCGGCGGAAGAAATTACTTCCATATTAATGCAAATGGAGATGCAGAGCCATGTGTATTTATCCATTATTCAAGTGCAAACATTAAAGAAGTGAGCGTGCTTGATGCATTACGCCAACCACTGTTTATGGCTTACCATAACAATCAGCCATTTAACAACAATCATCTGCGTCCGTGCCCAATGCTCGAAAATCCGGAAAAACTGCAGCAGATGGTACACGAAACCGGCGCAAAATCAACAGACCTCCAGTCCCCGGAAACTGTAGAACACCTTTGCGGAAAATGCGAACATTACGCCAAAGAGTGGAAAACAAAAGCAGACGAACTGTGGGGAGAGAGATAATTAAAGTAAGAGCCAGAACAGGCACCACACACGGTAACTGTTCTGGCTCTTATGTTTCATATTAATTGCTTGAATCCAAGTTCAACAAATTCCTCTTACTTCTTCTGTGATTCTACTTCCTGCATTTTCATAGCACGAACTTTCAGAGGAAGTCCGAACAGGTTGATGAATCCGTCAGCGTCATGGTGATCATACAGATCTCCTGTTGTGAAGCTTGCAAGGGATTCGCTGTACAGTGAGTATGGAGATGTCTCTCCGGCACGGATGATATTTCCTTTATAGAGACGGAACTTAACTTCTCCTGTTACATACTGCTGTGTAACATCAACAAATGCCTGGATTGCTTCACGAAGTGGTGTATACCATTTTCCTTCGTATACGATCTGAGCAAATTTATTTCCAAGATCTTTCTTAACTTCATATGTAGCACGGTCGAGAACGAGCTCTTCAAGCTGGTCATGTGCTTCCATAAGGATTGTTCCACCAGGAGTCTCGTAAACACCACGTGATTTCATTCCAACAACACGGTTCTCAACGATATCAACGATTCCGATTCCATGTTTTCCTCCGAGACGGTTCAGCTCTGTGATGATTTCAGAAACTTTCATCTCTTTTCCGTTTACGCTCTTTGGAACACCTGCTTCAAATGTCATTGTAACATATTCATCTTTGTCTGGTGCTTTCTCTGGTGTTGTGCTCAGCACGAGAAGATCATCGTAGTTTGGCTCATTTGCCGGATTCTCAAGTTCAAGTCCTTCATGGCTGATGTGCCACAGGTTACGGTCACGGCTGTAGCTGTGCTTTGCGTCAAATGGAAGATCAATTCCATGAGCTTTACAGTAATCAATCTCGTCTTCACGGGACTGCATTGTCCATACATCTGTCATACGCCATGGAGCGATGATCTTGATGTCCGGAGCAAGAGCTTTGATACCAAGCTCGAAACGGATCTGGTCATTTCCTTTTCCTGTTGCACCATGGCAGATAGCAACAGCGCCTTCTTTACGTGCAATCTCAACCAGTTTCTTAGCGATTGCCGGACGAGCCATGGAAGTTCCGAGAAGATATTTGTTCTCGTAAACAGCTCCGGCCTTTACGCAAGGAACGATGAAGTCATCACAGAATTCATCAATGATATTTTCAATATATAATTTAGAAGCTCCGGAAAGTTTTGCTCTTTCATCCAGTCCGTCCAATTCTTCTCCCTGTCCACAATCGATGCAACAGCAGATAACGTCATAGTTAAATGTTTCTTTCAGCCACGGGATAATTGCTGTAGTATCAAGACCACCTGAATATGCTAATACAACTTTTTCTTTACTCATAATGATATCCTCCTTAAAAAATCTCTATTGTCTGTATTTTATCAATTTCTGTTTCTCAGTTTCTTGAGTTCTAAAGATTTCTGCTTTAACAAGCTAAAACATACTATACACCACATTTTATAATTATGCAAGTATTATTTTAAAAAAATGAATAAAATGCATAAAAACACACATAATAAACAAAAAGAATGCATAAAACAATAGGCTATAAGAAAAAATATACAAGATATGATGAAAAGAATAAAATAAGAAGAAAATCAAAAAAATATTTAGGCCAATATCATCGCCTTTTTTATATATCTTTATATAGTAGGAAAATACTATATACAAACTTTTTTGAAAAAACACTTGCATATTATACATGGAAGATGTATTATTATGCAAGTAAAGCAGGGAAAGTGTATTTTTATACATTCAATTTCAGGAAATACTTTACATCCCGATTAAAGTGGTATATTATAAGGAGAAATGATTGCGGTAACACGTTACCACAGTACAGTAAATATGCAATTCCCAGGGAACTTCTATTGGCTCCCATGGAAATGGTAAAAGAAAGGACTTGAGAACTATGATTAAGGTCGGAATTATTGGAGCAACCGGTTATGCAGGCGGCGAGCTCGTAAGAATATTGATGGGACATAAAGATGCAGAGATTGTCTGGTACGGATCCAGAAGTTATGTAGATCAGAAATATGCAGATGTATATAGAAACATGTTTCAGATTGTAGATGCAAAATGCATGGATGATAACATGGATGAGCTTGCCGAGCAGGTAGATGTGATCTTCACAGCAACCCCGCAGGGACTGTGTGCATCTCTGATCAATGAAGAAATCCTTTCAAAGACAAAGATCATTGATCTCAGTGCAGATTTCCGTCTGAAAGATGTGAAGGTTTACGAAGAGTGGTATAAAATCGAACACAAAGCACCGCAGTATATTGATGAAGCTGTCTATGGATTGTGCGAGATCAACCGGGACAAAGTGAAGGATGCACGTATCGTGGCCAATCCGGGATGTTATACAACATGTTCTATCCTGACAGCATATCCGCTTGCAAAGGAAGGACTGATCGATATGAGCACTCTGATCATCGATGCGAAGTCTGGAACTTCAGGAGCAGGAAGAGGAGCAAAGCTTCCGAATCTTTACTGTGAAGTGAATGAAAATATCAAAGCATATGGAGTAGCTACACATCGCCATACACCGGAGATTGAAGAACAGCTCGGATATGCAGCAGGAGAGAAAGTTGTATTGAACTTTACACCGCATTTAGTTCCAATGAATCGTGGAATTCTTGCGACAGAGTACGCAAAGCTTACGAAAAAAGTTACATATGAAGAAGTAAAAGCAATTTATGATAAATATTATGCAGATGAGAAATTTGTTCGTGTTCTAGAGAAAGATCAGTGTCCGGAGACCAAATGGGTAGAAGGAAGCAACTATGTAGACATTGGATTTAAGATCGATGAGAGAACAGGACGGATCATTATGATGGGAGCTATTGATAACCTTGTAAAAGGTGCCGCAGGACAGGCGGTTCAGAATATGAATCTGCTGTTTGGTCTTCCGGAGAGTGAAGGACTTGAACTCGTTCCGATGTTCCCATAGGTTATATTGATAAAGGTGGTATGTATGATACGTGTAATGACAATAGAGGATTATGATGAAGTATATAAATTGTGGAAGAAGATCCGGGGATTCGGAATCCGCAGTATCGATGATTCGAAAGAAGGCGTCGAACGTTTTCTGCGGCGTAATCCGACAACGAGTTTTGTCGCAGTGAAAGAAGGAAAAATCGTCGGAAGTATTCTCTGTGGTCATGATGGAAGACAGGGAAGTCTCTATCATGTATGTGTGGATGAGGCATACCGAAGACATGGAATCGGAAAAGACATGGTCGTGCATAGCATGAAAGCTCTTCAGGAAGAGAAAATTAATAAAGTCTGCCTGATCGCATTTGCACAGAATAATGTAGGAAATGCATTTTGGAATACAATCGGATGGACGGAACGACTTGATGTGAATTATTATGATTTTATTTTAAATGAAGAAAATATTACAGCATTTAATGAACAGTAGAAAGGAAGCAGATCATATGAAGATTATCGAAGGCGGAGTTACCGCAGCAAAAGGATTTGAAGCAGCGGCAACAGCAGCAGGAATCAAATACCAGGGACGTACAGATATGGCGATCATTTACAGTGAGAAACCGTGTAAAGTTGCCGGAACATTTACAACGAATGTAGTAAAGGCAGCTCCGGTGAAGTGGGACAGACAGATTGTAGAGAGCAAACAGAAATCACAGGCAGTTATTGTAAACTCCGGAATTGCAAATGCGTGTACCGGAGAGGAAGGTATGAAATACTGTGAAGAGACAGCAAAAGAGGCAGGAAAAGTTCTTGGAATCGATGAGAAAGGTGTTCTTGTAGGTTCTACAGGAGTCATCGGAATGCAGATCCCAATCGATAAGATCAAAGCCGGAATTACAGAACTTGCCAAGGGAAAGAAAGCTGATCTGGCAAGTGGAACAGAAGCTGCAAAAGCAATCATGACAACTGATACGAAGAAAAAAGAAGTTGCGGTTACATTTATGGCAGGGG
>ERZ780150.584-NODE-584-length-30616-cov-3.845653_pt1 | contig 30616 bp, 28 predicted proteins | sample MGYA00511019_ERZ780150 | MGnify/ENA primary metagenome ERZ780150 (study PRJEB29588, sample SAMEA2151633) | human gut metagenome | biome: human gut; feature: human-associated habitat; material: faeces | place: Denmark | collected 2008/2010 ...
CGTGGCGTCACTGCTGTAGATTTATTATACCATTGTTTCGACATTTACCGTAAAAAACGAACGCAAATTCCGGAAAATTAAGAAAAACTTAAAGAAAAAGTAATTCTTTTGAAACATATACTGTATACAAAAGGAGTATAATGCCAATGATCAGTTTAAGAAGGTTTTTTTGAAATCGTTCAATGATTTTAAACACAGTATGTGAAAAGGAGAACTTTAAAATGATGAGAATGAAAGAAAATTATTATATAAAAAAATATTATGGAGATTTTGTATTACTAAAACAAGCAAAGAATAAAGAAAATTGCAAAAAAGTATTGGAAAAAGTTGGAGTATATGGTACTCTAAGAGAGGTGAAAGAAGCGATCATCAAAGAGATGATCAAAGATGAAGTTAACCATCGTAAGACGGAACCACTTTATAAACTGATTCCTTTGATGCGACAGATGTATAACAGATTTTACGAAGAGAATATGGAGTGTTGTTTCGTCGGATAGTCAGGAAGAACATGTCTTTGTTGGCATATTCGAATAATAAACAACCGAAAGAGCAGAAGGTTTATGGAGTGCCTTCTGCTTTTTCAATTTTTAAAAAAATTTTTAAAATGTTGTAAAAACAACGGATTTCCCAAATCATATCTATTATACTAACGATACAGTAAAGAATATGAGATCAAGAAAAGGAGAATAGATATGATTCGTAGAATTATTGAAATTGATGAAGATAAATGTAATGGATGTGGACTGTGTGCAGATGCATGTCACGAAGATGCGATCGGGATAGTTGATGGAAAGGCAAAATTATTAAGAGATGATTATTGTGACGGCTTAGGAGACTGTCTGCCAAATTGTCCAACAGGAGCGATCAGTTTCGTAGAGCGTGAGGCAGCAGCGTACGATAGAGAAGCTGTGGAAGCAAACATGAAGAAGAAGGCTGAGATGGCAGCAAAAGATAAAGCAGAAGAAAAAATAGTATTCCATGGATGTCCTGGAACAAGAATGAAGATGATGGATCATAAGGCAGAAGAGATACATATGGAGCAGGCAGCGCTAATATCTTCTCAGCTGTCCCAGTGGCCGGTGCAGATTAAATTAGTACCTGTTAATGCCCCATATTTTAAGGATGCGAATCTATTGATCGCGGCAGATTGTACAGCTTATGCTTATGGAAATTTTCATCAGGAATTTATCAAAAATAAAGTGACATTGATCGGCTGTCCAAAACTTGATGAAGGAGATTATAGTGAGAAACTGACACAGATCATTGCGAACAATGATATTAAGAGTGTAACGATCGTGAGAATGGAAGTCCCTTGCTGCGGCGGGCTGGAAAATGCGGCGAAGAAAGCGATTCAGGATTCTGGCAAATTCCTTCCATGGCAGGTTCACACAATTTCCATTGATGGAAAGATCTTAGAAGCATAGATGAATCATAAAAGAGAGTTCCGAAAGACGACGGGATTCTCTTTTTTCTTGTATTCCAGCTTTTTGTATGATACACTAATTAATTGATATGTTATGAATACGAAATAAAAATATAAGATAGAAAGAGAAAGGAAATACAGTGTCATGGGATGGAATAAAATTACAATTGATACATTGACATCAGCAGAAGACATGATCAGTTATGAACTTACAGAACTTGGTGCAACTGGTGTGGAAGTTGAAGACCATGTATCATTGACAGAAGAAGAGATGAAAGTCATGTATGTGGATCTATTGCCAGATGATATCGCACCAGACGATGGAAAAGCAAAGATCAGCTGTTATTTTGATGAGAATGAAAATTTAGAGCACATTACAATGCAGATTCAGGCAATGCTTGAAAGACTTCGTGGATTTATGGATATCGGTGCTGGAACAATTTCATTTGATAAGACCAAAGAAGAAGACTGGGTCAATAACTGGAAGAAATTCTTTAAACCGATCCGTCTGGATGAACAGATCGTGATCAAACCAACATGGGAGACATTAGAAGACCAGACAGAAGATATGATCGTTGTAGAGATCGATCCGGGAACAGCATTTGGAACAGGTTCTCATGAGACAACAAAACTTTGTATTGAAGGAATGAAACCATATATTAAGGAAGATACAAAGATTTTGGATGTTGGATGCGGAAGTGGAATTTTGTCGATCATCGGACTGAAACTTGGGGCAGGTCATGCGGTTCTTACAGATATCGATCCACATGCGATCTCAGCTTCTGAGGAGAACTTTGAAGTAAACCATATCAGCAAAGATCAGTTTGAAGTATATCAGGGGAATGTTTTAGATGATAAAGAGTTTGCAGCATCCTTAGGATCAAAATGTTATCCGGTTGTTGTTGCTAATATTTTAGCAGATGTTATCTCACCATTGATCGAGATCGTAGATCAGTTTTTGGCAGAAGATGGTGTTTTTGTAATCTCTGGTATCATTGATACAAAAGAAAAAGAAATCGCAGACAAATTAAATGCATATGGATTTGATGTCATTGAGACAAGAAGAATGAAAGACTGGGTTTCTATGACAGCGAAGATGAGGTAAGAGATGTACCGTTTTTTTATAAAAGAAGAACAGATTCATGACGGAATGATCGAGATTTGTGGAAGTGATGTCAATCATATTAAGAACGTTCTCCGCATGAAAACAGGAGATAAAGTTTATTTAAGTAACGGATCAGATTTAGAATATGAATGCAGCCTTTTGGAATGGACGGACGATACGATCCTTGCGAAGATCGAAGATGTTCATGGCATGGAAACAGAACTCCCAGTAAAGATCACGCTGTATCAGGGACTGCCAAAAGGCGATAAGATGGAGATGATCGTTCAAAAAGCGGTGGAACTTGGAGTGGCAGAGATCGTTCCAGTTGCAATGAAACGTTGTGTTGTGAAACTTGATGCGAAGAAGGCAGCAAAGAAGGTAAGTCGTTGGAATACGATCGCATTAAGCGCAGCAAAACAGGCAAAACGAGGGATCATTCCAGAAGTTCGTGAAGTGAGAAATTTCAAAGATATTTTAGAAGAAGTACAAGATACAGAATTCATGCTTGTTCCATATGAAGAGGCAAAAGGAATGCAGGCATCCAAAGAACTGATCAGTCAGGCAAAAGGGAAGAAATCGATCGGGATCATCATCGGACCAGAAGGCGGCTTTGAAAAGGAAGAGATCGAACAGCTTAAGGCAGCAGGCGGTCAGACAATGAGCCTTGGAAAGCGTATCTTAAGAACTGAGACAGCAGGAATGACAGTTTTATCTATTTTGATGTTTACGATAGAAGAATAGAGGGAGAAAGCGACATGATTTATTTTGATAATGCAGCGACAACCTGCGTATTTCCAGAAGTTGTAGAAGCAATGCAGGATGCAATGCAGGTCACATATGGGAATCCATCTGCAAAACATATGAAAGGTATTGAAGCAGAGAATAAAGTAAAAGCTGCACAAGAATTAATTGCGAAGACATTAAGAGCAAAACCCAAAGAAATCTTATTTACATCTGGGGGAACAGAATCAAACAATACAGCGATCATTGGAACAGCAATGGCAAATCGCCGCAAAGGAAAGCACATTATTACGACAAAGGTAGAACATGCTTCTGTATATGAACCAATGTATCATCTGGAAGAAGAAGGATATGAAGTGACATATCTTGATGTAGATTCAGAAGGAATCGTAGATCTTGATCAGTTAGAAGAAAGTATCCGAGAAGATACGATCCTTGTATCCTGCATGATGGTAAATAACGAGATTGGAGCCATTGAACCAATTGAAGAGATCGCAAAGATCATCAAAGCAAAGAATCCGAATACGATTTTCCATGTTGATGCGATTCAGGCATATGGAAAACTTCCGATCGTTCCAAAGAATATGGGAATTGACTTATTATCCACAAGTGGTCATAAGATCCATGGACCAAAAGGAATCGGATTTTTATATATCAAGGAAGGAACGAAAATCTCTCCGATCATTTTCGGAGGCGGACAGCAGAAAGGAATGCGTTCTGGAACGGAAAATGTACCAGGAATCGTAGGATTAGCTGTCGCATGTGAAAAGATGATCGGTAAAAACTATGAAAATGCTGAGAAGATCCGTGAAGTCAAAGAATATTTTCAGGAAAGGATCAAAGAGATTGAGGATATCAAAGACAATTCTGGAAAAGCACCACACGTGGCAAGTATCAGCTTTAAGAAGTTAAGAAGTGAAGTACTGTTACATGCCTTGGAAGACAGAGAAATCTATGTATCTTCAGGATCCGCATGTTCATCGAACAAAAAACAGGCAGTCAGTGGAACATTAAATGCGATCGCATTAAGTGATGAATTTAAAGATGGAACACTTCGTTTCAGTTTCTCAATTGAGAATACAAAAGAAGAAGTTGATGAAACGATCAAAGCATTAAAAGAATTAGTACCAATGCTTCGAAGATTTGTAAGAAAATAAAGACCACAAGAAAAGAAACAGTAAGAAAATAAAGGAGAATACTATGAAAGTAACCGCATTTTTGATCAAATACGGTGAGATTGCCATCAAAGGTAAGAACCGTTATATGTTTGAAGACGCATTAATGAAACAGATCCGCCATGCAATGGCACCCGTTGGGGATTTTAAAGTAAGAAAAGAATCTGGACGTATGTTTGTCGAAGCACAGGATGAGTTCGATTATGATGAAGCTGTGGAAGCACTGCAGAGAGTCTTTGGAATCGTTGGAATCTGTCCAATGGTCATCGAAGAAAATAAAGATATGGAACATTTGACAGAGACAGTTATCAAATTTATTGATGAACAGTATCCAGTCAAGAATTTTACATTCAAGGTTCATGCAAGAAGAGGAGATAAACAGTTCCCTCTGGATTCCATGGCGATCAATATGGAAATCGGTGGGAAGTTACTAGATGCATTTGAAGGGATCAAAGTAGATGTGCACCATCCACAGGTAATGGTGAATATCGAAGTGAGAAAATATATCTATATCTATTCTCAGGAAATTAAAGGACCAGGTGGAATGCCAGTCGGAACCAATGGAAAAGCGATGCTTTTATTATCCGGAGGAATCGACAGTCCAGTTGCAGGATATATGATCGCAAAACGTGGAGTACACATCGATGCAACATATTTCCATGCACCACCATACACAAGCGAGAGAGCAAAACAGAAGGTTATAGATCTTGCGAAGATCGTTGCAAAATATGCAGGACCGATCAATTTACATGTTGTAAACTTTACAGACATTCAGTTAGCGATCTATGAGAAATGCCCTCATGAAGAATTAACGATCATTATGAGAAGATATATGATGAAGATCGCAGAACATTTTGCAAATGAAGGTGGAAGCCTTGCACTGATCACTGGTGAAAGTATCGGACAGGTAGCAAGCCAGACGATCCATAACCTTGCGATCACAAATGAAGTATGTAATATGCCAGTATTCAGACCATGTATCGGTATGGATAAACAGGAGATCGTAGATATTGCAGAGAAGATCGGAACATTTGAGACATCCATTCAGCCATTTGAAGACTGCTGTACGATCTTTGTTGCAAAACATCCAGTTACAAAGGGTAATTTAAAGAGAATTAAGAAATCAGAAGAACATCTGGAAGATGTGATTGATGATTTAATGAAAGAAGCCATTGATTCTACAGAGATCATTCACGTAAAATAAATGGCTGAAGCTGAGACAGTATAACAGAAGCCTCATCAGAATCAAACGAAAGCTCTAAAGGCTTCGAAAGATCGAGGCTTAGCATACTCATCAGTGATCTGGCATCCACGACATAGTCATTGGCAACGATCTCAAACGTGCCAGAGTGCTTGTCAAGGATGTCGACAAACGAGTATAGGTCTTTGATGGAATTTAGTTTGATCAATGCATCATACATGGGATAATACTCCTTCCAATTAACAAGGATAGTGTACTCGTATTTGTCATAAAAGTCAACAAGAAAGGAATCGTATGAATTTACAAGGAAAAAGAGCGGCCATTGTAACTCTTGGCTGCAAAGTAAATCAATATGAAACGGATGCCATGTATGGAATGCTTAAGGAAGCAGGCGTTACGATGGTCGATCCGAAAGAAGCAGCAGATATCTACATTGTGAATACATGTTCTGTGACAAATATGGCAGAACGTAAATCAAGACAGATGCTTCACCGTGCAAAGAAGAAGAATCCAGATGTTGTTGTAGTAGCAGTTGGATGTTATGCTCAAGTTGGAAAAGAAGAATTATCAAAAGATACAAATATTGATCTGATCATTGGGAATAATAAAAAGAAAGACTTAATCCATATTTTAGAAGAGCATATGGGAGAGAAGGAATCAGCCGCAGAATCGATCGAGGTTATTGATATTGCGCATGATCAGGAATATGAATCTTTGCATGTGGAACAATTAAAAGAACATACCAGAGCGTATATTAAAGTACAAGATGGATGCAATCAGTTTTGTTCTTACTGCATTATCCCTTATGCAAGAGGAAGAGTCAGAAGCCGTAAGATGGAAGAAGTGTTAGAAGAGATCACGAATCTGACAAAACATGGATGTCAGGAATTTGTGATCACAGGAATTCATGTTACATCGTATGGAAAAGATTTGGGAGATGTTACGCTGATCGATCTGTTAGAAGAGATTGCCAAGATCCCGGAAGTTAAGAGAATCCGTTTGGGATCTCTGGAACCTGGATTTATCACAAAGGATACATTGGACCGCCTTTCTAAGATGGAAAGTTTTTGCCCACATTTTCATCTGTCCCTGCAGAGTGGATGTGATTCTGTCTTAAAACGAATGAACCGTAAGTATACAACACAAGATATCAGAGAGAAATGTAAGGCAATTCGTGAACATTTCCAATATCCAGCATTGACAACAGATATTATCGTAGGTTTTCCAGGAGAGACAGAAGAAGAATTTGAAGAGACAAGAAAATTTTTAGAAGAGATCGATCTCTATGAAATGCATGTGTTCAAATATTCCATTCGAAAGGGAACGAAGGCAGCAGATATGAAGCCACAGATCAATGATCAGATTAAGGCAAAACGAAGTAATGTCTTATTAGAAATGTCAAAACAACACCAGAAGGAATTTGAGACAAAACAGTTAGGGATGGTCAAAGAAGTACTGATCGAAGAAAAGATGCATGGAAAAGATCATTATTATACAGGGCATACAAAGGAGTATATAAAAGTTGCACTTTACAGTGAAGAACCATTGGAAAATAAGATCGTGAAAGTAAAGCTAAGACAGATCTTAGATGATGGATATGTATTGGCAGAGTGTTAAACAGATGTGAAATTTTATGATTTCCATTGCTATTTCATACATTTTATATTAAAATGGTTAATAAATGAAAGGGACGTGATAATTATGGATAATAATCAAACACAACATTTTTCCGTTGTTAGAGAGGAACTGGATGTACACATGATCTTAGAGCGTGTATATGAGGCACTGCAGGAGAAAGGATATAACCCTGTCAATCAGATGGTAGGATATATTATGTCTGGAGATCCAACATACATTACCAGTCATAACAATGCAAGAAGCATCATCAATAAAGTCGAGCGTGACGATATCATCGAAGCACTGCTTGAGAACTATATTGAGACAAGATTAAAGTAGAGACCGTGGTATTATGAGAAGGATATTAGGGTTAGATTATGGGACGAAGACAGTCGGAGTGGCGTTAAGTGATGAGCTTCATATTACAGCACAGCCATTAGAGACGATCACAAGGAAAGATGCGAATAAGTTAAGAAAGACTTACGCAAGGATCGAAGAACTTGTGAAAGAATATGATGTTGAGAAGATTGTTTTAGGTCTCCCAAAGAATATGAATAATACAGTAGGTGAGCGCGGAGAAGATACTTTATCTTTCCGCGATGCCTTAGTGCGTCGTACAGGGTTAGAAGTGATCTTGTGGGATGAGCGACTGACAACAGTAGCATCAGAGAAAGTTCTGATGGAAAGCGGTGTAAGACGCGAAAACAGAAAGAAAGTGATCGACCAGATCGCGGCGTCTATGATTTTACAGGGATATTTAGATTCCCTATAGGAGGAACAGACAATGAGCAAGAAAGACAGCAAGATTCTTTTTCTGGATGACGATGGACAGGAAATCGAATTTAATGTCATAGAACAGACAACGATCGCAGGTCAGACTTACCTTTTGGTAGAAGACTGCGAAGCATCGAGTGAAGATGAGAGCGTTGTATTGATCATGAAAGAAGTGCAGTTAGAGGATGACTATGTATCCTATGAGATCGTTGAGGACGATAAAGAACTGGATATGATCTCAGATATTTTTAACGCACTGTTAGATGGACTTGAAGTGAGTTTATAAAATATATAAGAGTGTTTAAAACAATGGATTGTCAGACCTACGTAGATATGGAGGAAGAAAGTTGAAAGACAATCAAGTAAGACAGCAGGCAAGACCAAAACGAAATAATTATTATGCAAATGATAACAAGAAATCATACAATAAGAATAATTATCAGGCAAGGGGAAGAAGACCAATGCCTAGAAGAAAGCCTAGCTCAGTAAAGATCATTCCACTTGGCGGACTCGGCCAGATCGGAATGAACATCACAGCATTTGAATGCAATAACCAGATTTTGATCGTGGACTGTGGACTTGCGTTCCCAGATGAGGATATGTTAGGAATTGATTTAGTTATTCCAGATATCACATATTTAAAGGACAATGCAAGCAAGATTCGTGGACTGGTTATCACTCATGGTCATGAGGACCATATTGGAGCGATTCCTTATTTCGAGAAGGAATTGAACGTACCGATCTATGCGACAAAACTTACCATGGCATTGATCGAGAACAAATTAAAAGAGCACGGTATTTTAAATAACGTGGAGCGCCATGTTGTGACACATGGTGACAAAGTAAAACTTGGAATCTTTAATGTAGAATTTATTAAGACAAATCACAGTATTGCAGATGCAGCAGCACTTGCGATCACAACACCAGCAGGTGTGATCGTGCATACAGGTGACTTTAAGATCGACCATACGCCATTATTTGGGGAAGCGATCGATCTTGCAAGATTCGCAGAACTTGGAAGTAAGGGAGTTCTGGCATTGATGGCAGATAGTACGAATGTAGAACGACAAGGCTATACACCATCAGAGAAGAATGTAGGAAAACGTCTGGACAATCTGTTCGCAGAACATTTAAAAGGACGTATGATCATTGCAACATTTGCATCGAACGTGGATCGTGTACAGCATATCATCAATTCTGCACATAAGTACGGAAGAAAAGTTGCAGTAGAAGGACGAAGCATGGTAAATATCATTGCGACAGCGTCCGAATTAGGATACATCAAGATTCCAAAGAACACATTAATAGAAACTGATCAGATTAAGAATTATCCTGACGATCAGATTGTTTTAATCACAACGGGAAGCCAGGGAGAGACAATGGCAGCATTATCCCGTATGGCAAACTCAACTCACAGAAAAGTATCCATCGTACCAAGTGATACGATCATATTCAGCTCAAGTCCAATTCCAGGAAATGAGAAGAACATCTCAAAGATCATGAATGAGCTGGCATTAAAAGGTGCACAGATCGTATTTGAAGATACACATGTTTCCGGTCATGCATGCCGTGAAGAATTAAGACTTATTTATGCACTGACGAAGCCGAAGTATGCAATCCCTGTTCATGGAGAATACCGTCATCTGATGCGTCATCGTGAACTTGCCATCGAGATGGGAATTCCAAAGGAGAATGCATTTGTATTGGCAGAAGGTGATGTTCTGGAGCTCAATAAGAGACAAGGAAAGATCGCTGGAAAAGTACAGGCAGGAGGAATCCTCGTTGATGGACTTGGTGTCGGAGATGTTGGTAACATCGTATTGAATGACCGTAAGTTACTGTCTCAGAATGGATTGATCATTGCAACAGTTACTCTGCAGAAACATGGCAATATGATCCTGGCAGGTCCAGATATCGTATCTCGTGGATTTGTATATGTCAGAGAATCAGAATCTTTGATGGAAGGTGCAAGAGATGTTGCAAGAGATGCGGTAGAGGAATGCTTAGAACGTAATATCACAGACTGGGCAAGGATCAAGACGAAGATCAAAGACGAGCTTAGTAATTACATTTGGAAGAAGACAAAGCGTAATCCAATGATCCTGCCGATCATTACAGAGGTTTAAGATGAGTCTTTCAGAAGAGAAGAAGTTCTTTCATTCCGAAGGATGGCAACTGTTTTTTAGGACATTAAGCAGAGTATTTTTAATCTGTGCGATCTTCTGTATTTTCTATGGGGCGTATTTTGTGGCAGAACAGACATTTTCGAATCAGCCATATAATGCACAAAGCCATAAGAAAGTAACGGTCATCGTTACACAGAATGAGTCAGATGAGAAAGTTGCCGAAACCCTTGTTTCAAAGAAGCTGATCTATGGAAAGACTAGATTTGTGATCCGCAAATATTTCTCAAAATACAAAGATAAGTCGTTTATTTCAGGGACATATGAATTTACACAGTCTCAGGGAATGGATGACATTATGGGTATTTTATGCGGAGATCATGTATCAGAGGAGATCATACAATGATAGTGGATTTAAATATCACAGAATATATCCGCTCATTGATGAAAGAAGAGAAGAACGATTTAAGCCATATTGAATCAGAGGCCAGAGTCAATCATGTTCCGATCGTCAAACCAGAGACGAAGGAACTCTTAAGGACTCTGGTCCTTTTAAAGAAACCGATGAAGATCTTAGAAGTCGGAGCAGCAGTGGGATTTTCTTCTCTTTATATGAACAGTTACCAGCCGGAAGGCGGAACGATCATCACGATTGAGCGAAATGAAAAAAGAATCAAGAAAGCAAAAGAGAACATCAAAAATCAGGGAAAAGAAGAACAGATCACCTTACTAGAAGGAGATGCGATCGAGATCTTAAAAGGACTTGATGGAAGTTTTGACCTTATTTTTGTAGATGCAGCCAAAGGACAGTATATTCATTTCCTTGATGATGTACTAAGACTTCTGGCACCAGAAGGTGTGCTGGTTTCAGATAACGTACTTCAAGACGGAGACGTTGCCAGATCACGTTATGCGATCGAGCGAAGAGACCGCACCATTCATAAACGAATGAGAGACTATTTATATACGATCAAGAATCACCCACAGTTAGAGACAACGATCCTTCCGGTAGGTGATGGCGTAGCAATCAGTATCAAGATGGGAGAAAGTAATGAGAGACGTTGAATTATTAATTCCGGCAAGTAACTTGGAAGTATTAAAAGTTGCTGTGTTATATGGAGCAGATGCCGTTTATATCGGTGGAGAGATGTATGGACTACGTGCCAAAGCAAAGAATTTCTCCATGGAAGATGTTAAAGAAGGAATTGAATTTGCACATAAACACGGAGTGAAAGTTTATATCACTGCTAATATCGTGGCACACAACGAAGATTTAGAAGGAATCCGCAAATATTTTGAAGAATTAAAAGATATCAAACCAGATGCACTGATCATCTCAGATCCTGGAGTTTTTATGATCGCAAAAGAAGTTTGTCCAGATATTGACCGCCACATCAGTACACAGGCAAACAGTACCAACTATGCAACATACAAGTTCTGGTATGATCAGGGAGCGAGCCGTGTCGTATCTGCAAGAGAATTATCTCTGGAAGAGATCAAAGATATTCGTGCTCATATCCCAGATGATATGGAAATCGAATCATTTATTCATGGTGCTATGTGTATCTCTCATTCCGGAAGATGCCTGCTAAGTAACTACTTCACAGGAAGAAATGCAAACAGCGGAGAATGCACACATCCTTGCAGATGGAAATACTCTGTGATGGAACAGACAAGACCAGGAGAATATATGCCAGTGTATGAAAATGAACGTGGAACATATATTTTCAACTCTAAAGACTTGAATATGATCGAATATATCGATCAGATCTTAGATGCGGGAATCGACAGCTTGAAGATCGAAGGACGTATGAAGACAGCTCTTTATGTAGCAACGGTTGCAAGAACTTACAGAAAAGCGATCGATGACTGCAAGGAATCCGTAGAAAAATACAGAGCAAATATGGATTACTACAAAGAAGAGATCGCAAAATGCACATACCGTCAGTTTACAACAGGATTTTATTTTGGAAAGACAGACGAAACTTCTCAGATATATGACAGCAATACGTATATTAAGAACTGCACATACATCGGAATCGTTCAGGGACATAATGACAAAGGATATGCACTCTTAGAACAGAAGAATAAATTCTCTGTCGGAGAGACGATCGAAGTTATGATCCCAGACGGAACAAACAAAGAAGTTATAGTGAAAGCGATCGAAGATGAAGACGGAAGACCAATGGAATCCGCCCCACATCCAAAACAGATGATCTATGTTGATTTTGGAGAAGAGATTAAAGAAGGATATCTGCTTCGAAGAAGAGAAGAAGTCGAAGAAGAGAATTAAGATAAGATCGGCAAAAACTTCAGAATAGAAATGGAAAAGCACTTTTCTAAGCAAAGTATCATAGTATGATAAAAAGGCTTAGAAGGGTGCTTTTCTTTTGCAAGAGTTTTTACAACCTTTATTACCAGAGGAAGAACGTCATTATCTGATCCTAAGCCGCCAGGGAGACATGAATGCGAGAAATCTGTTAGTGGAACACAACCTTCGTTTGGTTGCACATATCGTAAAGAAATATCATAATCTGGACAGGGAAAAAGAAGATATGATCTCGATCGGTGTGATCGGGCTGATCAAAGCGATCAATACGTATGATATCAGCAAAGGCCACCGGCTTGTCACGTATGCTGCAAGATGCATTGAAAATGAATTATTGATGATGCTTCGTCAGGAAAAGAAAACATCAAAGAACACATCCCTTTATGAGCCAATCGGGATAGATAAAGAAGGAAACGAGATCCATCTGTTAGATATTCTAGGAACACAGGAAACGGATTTGATCAAAAAGATCGAGCAGAAAGAAAATATCAAAAGAATCTATGAAGAATTAGAGAAAATGGAGATGAATAAGGAGAAGAAAACACTGATCATGCGTTATGGACTTTATGGAAGAGAACCAATGACACAAAAAGAAGTAGCAAAAAACCTTCATATTTCAAGATCCTATGTAAGCAGGATTGAAAAGAAAGCACTAATGTTATTAAAAAGTAAAATAAAGACATAAAAAAAGAAAAAAAGGTCCTATTGTAAAGTTTTAAATCTGCTATAATAAACTCATAAACAGATGAACACCCATTTAAAAATAATGAAAACTCAAAGGAAAACACAGGTGCAGGATGTATCTGTGCTTTTCCTGTTGTCATGATCATAAAAATATGTGTACAGATTAAAAAGGAGAAAATCTATGCGGCAAGAAGTTATAAAAGAATTAGAACTGATCACAGACGAAGAAAAGAGAGTTTTATCTGGAGAAAAGCAGAAGGTGGTATGGGACATTTATTCATCAAAAGATAAATTCGAAGTGGATGCAAAGAGACTGATCCGGCAGGGAGAGTATTTAAGTGTACGCAAACACTGTCGTTTTGTGGATTTTCCGGAACATGGACATAACTATATCGAGATTTTATATGTCTGTCAGGGAACGATCGCAAACTGGATCGAAGGAGAACGGATTGTCATGGAAGCAGGAGATATCCTGTTTTTGAATAAAGAAGTAAAACATAGCATTGAAGAAGCTGGAATTCATGATATTGGTCTCAATTTTATGGCACTCCCAGAGTTCTTTGATATCCCACTTGGAATGCTGAATAAAGACAATATTCTGGCAGAATTTCTGGTCAGCGTGTTAAGAAATAATGATACTGGATCAAAATATCTTTATTTTAAATTAGGACATGAACCAGTGGTAGATAATCTGATGGAAAATATTGCACTGAATCTGTTTACGAATGAAAAAAACCATGAAATGATCAATCAATATACAATGGGACTGGTCTTTTTGCAGATCATTAACAGAATTGAAACGGCACAAAAGAATACACAAATGAACTATCATGATATTCTGATCGAGACAACAATGAGATATATTGACCAGCACTATAGAGATGCGAATCTCACAGATCTTGCAGAAGATATGAACCAGTCTTTATCGGTATTATCAAGAACAATCAAACAGGAGACAGGCTGTACATTTAAAGAATTATTGCAAGAGAAACGATTCGAGAAAGCAAGCATGTTCTTAAGTGAGACAGACCTGCCGATTGCAGATATCATAGTCGCATGTGGCTATGAAAACAGTAGTTATTTTTATCGTAAATTTAAAGAAAAATATCAGGTATCTCCAAAAGAATATAGGAAACAAAGCAAATAAGGACAAAAAAATTACATAATTGCAAAATTAGGACACAGTTTTCGTCAAGCTGTGTCCTAATTTTTTTGCTCGATGAAAGATATAATAAAGCCATCAAATGAAGAACAGGGAATTTAGACAAGGAGAGAATCATGAGCGAATATTATTTAGCCATTGATATCGGAGCATCAAGCGGAAGACATATGCTTGGAACGATCGAAGATGGAAAAATGAAATTAGAAGAAATTTACCGATTCCCAAATGGAATGGAAGAAGTGGAAGGAAGTCTTTGCTGGAATGTTGATGCATTATTTTATGAGATCAAAGAAGGTCTTAAAAAATGTAAAGAATTAGGAAAAATTCCTTCTTACATGGGAATCGATACATGGGCGGTTGATTATGTTCTGCTAGATAAAGAAGACAAGATTCTTGGAAAAACTTACGGATATAGAGACAGCAGAACCACAGGAATGGATACAAAAGTATATGAAGAGATTTCATTGAAACACCTGTACAAAAGAACAGGGATTCAGAAACAGATCTTTAATATGATCTATCAGCTGATGGCAGTCAAACAGCAGGAACCACAATTATTTGAACAGGCAGAAAACATGTTGATGATCCCAGATTACTTTAACTTCTTATTAACAGGAGTTAAGAAAACAGAATATACAAATGCAACAACAACACAGCTGCTAAATCCAAAGACAAATGACTGGGATTTTGACTTGATCAAACGTCTGGGATATCCAGAAAGGATTTTCGGAGAGATTTCTGATCCAGGAACTATCGTAGGTGATTTCAATAAGGAAATCGAAGAAGAAGTAGGATTTTCTTGTAAAGTCATCTTACCAGCAACCCATGATACAGGATCTGCGGTTGTTGCAATTCCAACCGTAGAAGATGACCAGTTATACATCAGTTCTGGTACATGGTCCTTAATGGGAACAGAACTTCTGGATGCAGATTGTACCTTAGAAAGTATGCAGGATAACTTCACAAATGAAGGTGGATACGATCACAGATTCCGTTATTTAAAGAATATCATGGGATTATGGATGATCCAGTCCGTAAAGAAAGAATTTGAAGCAGAATATTCTTTCGCATACATCTGTGATATGGCATCAAAACAGACGATCCCATCCATCGTTGATTGTAACAATGATATGTTTTTAGCACCAAAAAGCATGATCGGTGCAGTGAAGAAATATTGTGAAGACACAAATCAGCAAGTACCACAAAACGAATGGGAAGTTGCATCTGTGATCTATAACAGCTTAGGTAAATGCTATGGTGATACGATCAAACAGATGGAAGAACATACGGGAAAGAAATATAAGAGAGTCTATGTTGTTGGTGGCGGAGCCAATGCAGAGTATTTAAATAAGATCACAGCAAAACAAACAGGATGTGAGATTTATGCAGGACCAGCGGAAGCAACAGCAATCGGAAATCTTGCTGTACAGATGTTAGCAAACAAAGAATTTAAAGATTTAAAAGATGCAAGAAAATGTATCAGTGAATCATTTGAAATTAAAAAATATCAGCCATAGTTAATAATTTAAATTAAAATAGGAGAAAAGATCATGACAGTAAAAGAAAGATATGAATCAGCAAAAGAAATTTATGCAAAAATCGGAGTAGATACAGATAAAGCTATCGAAACATTAAAAAAAGCACCAGTATCCCTTCACTGCTGGCAGGGAGATGATGTCAAAGGATTTGATCAGGATGGACCATTGACAGGAGGGATCCAGACAACAGGAAACTATCCTGGAGTTGCAAGAACACCAGAGGAATTATTTGCAGATATGGACAAAGCAATGAGCCTGATGCCAGGAACAAAGAAGATCAACGTTCATGCAAGTTATGCGATCTTTGAAGATGGAGAATATGTAGACAGAGATAAGATCGAGCCAAAACATTTTAAACGCTGGGTAGAATTTGCCAAAGAAAGAGGAATGGGACTTGACTTTAACCCAACATTCTTCTCTCATCCAAATATCAAAGATGGTTTAACATTATCAAGCCCAGACGAAGAAGTAAGAAAATTCTGGATCGAACATGGAAAAGCATGTATCAGAATTTCCCAGTACTTCGCAGAAGAAACAGGAATCCCTTGTGTTATGAACATCTGGACAGGAGATGGATTTAAAGATATTCCTGCAGACCGTATGGGACCAAGAATGCGTTACAAAGATTCTATCGACCAGATTCTTTCAGAGCCATATGACTTTAACCTTGTAAAACCATGTATCGAATCGAAAGTATTTGGAATCGGAGTAGAAGCTTACACAACAGGAAGTGCTGAATTTGCATTAACTTATGCAGCAATGAACAAAGATAAATGTATTCCATTAATGGATAACGGACATTATCATCCAACAGAAGTCGTATCTGATAAGATTCCTGCATTATTATCATTCTTCCCAGAAATCGCCCTTCATGTAACAAGACCAATCCGCTGGGATTCAGACCATGTTGTAGCATTTGACGATGAAACAAGAGAAATCGCAAAAGAGATCGTACGCTGTGGAGGATTAGAAAACAGAGTCAAAATGGCATTAGATTACTTTGACGCAAGCATTAACCGTATTTCTGCATGGACTGTTGGATATAGAAACTTCCAGAAAGCATTACTAATGGCATTAGTGACACCAAATGAAGACCTTAAGAAATTACAGGATGATGGAAACTTCACAGAACTGATGGTTCGTCAGGAAGAAACAAAAACACTTCCATTCGGAGATATCTGGGCACAGTATTGCGAAGAGTGTAATGTACCAGTTGATGGAGAATGGTTTGACGAGATCAAAGCATATGAAACAGAAGTATTAGCAAAACGTAAATAATTGATGATCGATAAAGGAGACATAGAAATGAAAGTAACAGAAGCAGAATTTGTACAGGGATTTATCAGAATGTGTGATGATGGCTATGCACTAGGATTTCATGAGAGAAATGGTGGAAATGCAAGCTATCGTATGAAACCAGAAGAAGTAGAACAGGTGAAAGACCAGTTTAGTTATGACAAAGAATTTACAGACATCGGAACAGAAGTTCCTGACCTTGCAGGAGAATATTTCTTAGTGACAGGTTCTGGAAAATATTTCAGGAATGTAGCTTTAGCACCAGAGAAGAATATTGCGATCGTAGAGATTGATTCTGAAGGAAAACAGTACCGAATCGTATGGGGACTTGTAGATGGGGGTGTTCCAACAAGTGAACTGCCATCTCACTTAATGAACCACGAAGTGAAGAAAAAAGCAACAAATGGACTTCACAGAGTTATCTACCACTCTCATGTTCCAAATGTGATCGCCCTAACATTCGTTCTTCCATTAGATGACAAAGTATTCACAAGAGAATTATGGGAAATGATGACAGAATGCCCAGTGATCTTTCCAGACGGAATCGGAGTGATTCCATGGATGGTTCCAGGTGGAAGAGATATCGCCGTAGAATCCAGCAAATTAATGAAAAAATACGATGCGATCATCTGGGCACATCATGGAATCTTCTGTTCAGGAGAAGATTTTGACAATACATTCGGTCTGATGCATACGATTGAAAAGGCAGCAGCGATCTTGTTAAAAGTTTTAGCAGTCAGACCAGATAAACTACAGACGATCACACCAGATAACTTCAGACATCTGGCAAAAGATTTCAATGTAAACCTACCAGAAGAATTTCTTTATGAAAAATAAATAGCTATCCTTTATACATCCATATAATTCAAATAAAAGAAAACTATCATTTTTATCTTAGGTATTAAGAGAAAATGATAGTTTTTCTTTTTTTGAACATGATATTTTAATTGAAATTTTATTATGATAGCAGTGTGGAAATTGTCCCAGATATCATATGACGTTCCATCATTTCTGTAATCTGACTTGCACTAATCGTATCACTGTGAGCAAACCACCAACGGACAGTTACAAGATAATTATTAACAAGAAGTTTTGCATACCAGTCAGCAAGAGCCTTCTTTTCAGGAGAGATCGTCTTATGATTTTTGATCTCATTTTCTACTTTAGAAGCACCAGCATCAATCATTTCATCAAAGACATTTCGTCCAAGAGTTGGTTGATTCCACAAAAGTTCTAATTCTTTTTTCTTTGTACAAAGATGAGAAAGACCATATTCTAGTGTTTTGGTATGATCTTTATTTTTTATATCCATATGCAGAAAATCAACTTCCATATGGTCAGCAAAATCTTTAACAATATCATTAACGATCGTGTCTCTCAGAATATATTTGTCAGAAAAATAACGATAAAAAGTAGAGCGATTGATCATAGCCTGATCAGAAATCTTTCCTATCGTGATCTGAGTAAAATCAAGCTTCTCAAGACAATCAAAAAAAGTATTTATGATCAGTGTTTTCATTCGATTAGCACGTTGATCCATGGCATTTAGTCCTTTCTGTAAATTACTCTTATTATATCATACAAACATAAAGAAAAGATAATATAATTATCATATTCTGTAAGAAATAAAAATGTATTTTAATCTATACAATGCAACAAATGTGTTGGAATCATTGCAAAATAGAACAGTTGAAAGGAAGCTGATGATTGATAAGATTGATAAATTTTTGTTAAAGTCAAGATAACAAAGTTGATAATGATTTTAAGGAAGGATGAAAGATTATGTCAGAAAGAAATCAATATTTTCCCAATTTATTTGAGTCAATAAAAATTGGTTCTAAAACAGTTAAAAACCGAATTGAAGCAGCTCCAGCTCTGTTTGCATTTGAGCATTTCATGGAGGGAGATGACCCATTTGGATATACGCAGCCAGTCAATGAAAAAGCATATCGTATGTTAGAAGCAAAAGCAAAAGGCGGAGCAGGAATTGTCTGTCTTGGAGAAATCAGTCCAAATCATGAATATGATAAACGATTTCCATTCGAACCTTATGTGGATTATGAGTCAAGAGATGACAGAGTTTTTAATATCATTAAAAAAACAGCAGAAATGATCAAAAGTTATGGTGCTTTGCCAGTTGGAGAATTAATTTCCTGTGGAGAGATCAAGACAGATATTGGGGATGGAATCAATCCAAAAGGACCATCTCCAAAGGATCTTCCAGATGGAACACATGTGGATGCATTTACGAAAGAAGAAATCTTAGATTGTTATGAAGATTATGTAACAGCATGTAAATGGTTTCAGGCAGCAGGATGGGAAGGAATCATGATCCATTGTGGACATGGATGGCTTCCGGCACAGTTTTTATCTCCAATGTATAACAAAAGAACAGATGAGTATGGAGGATCTTTTGAAAACAGAGCAAGATTTACGGTAGATTTGTTAAAACGTGTACGTGAAGCAATGGGACCAGATTTTATGATTGAGATCAGAATTAGTAATTCTGAGCATCTAAAAGGTGGTTTGGAATTAGAAGATGCAATTAAGTATTGTAAAATGTGTGAGCCATATATTGATATGATTCATGTATCTTGTGGTCATTATTTAAGTTCTTCAAGAAGTAAAGAATTTAGTACAGCATATGCACCTCATGGATTAAATATTGATGCCGCAGCAAAGATTAAAGAAAATGTATCAATTCCAGTAACGGTTGTTGGTGGAATTAATTCTCCAGAGCAGGCAGAAGAAGCAATTAAGGCAGGAAAAGTTGATATGGTATCTATGGGAAGACAGTTCTTTGCAGACCCTTCTTTCCCAAATAAAGCAAAAGAGGGACGTGCTGATGAGATCAGACGGTGCTTGCGTTGTGGAAGATGTTATCCAGGACCATCTGGAGAACATGAAACAGAAATCTGGACAGTGAAGTTTCCACCATTAGATTCTTGCACGATCAACCCTTATGATGTATGGCCAGCGTCTCATCATAAAGTATTACCAGATGAAATGCCAAAACCACAGGCAAGTCGTAAAGTGCTTGTCGTAGGTGGCGGTTGTGGAGGAATGCAGGCAGCGATCACAGCAGCAGACAGAGGCCATCAGGTAATTCTTTGTGAAAAATCAGAAGTTCTTGGAGGATTGATCAATTTTACAGATCATACAGACCATAAAATTGATATTCGAAATTTCAAAAATCTGTTGATTCGCGAAGTAGAAAAACGTTCAGTAGATGTAAGATTAAACTGTGAAGTGATACCAGAAATGATTAAAGAAATCAATCCAGAAGCGGTGATTCTGGCGGTTGGATCAGATGATCTGATTCTTCCAATCGAAGGAATTGAAAATGCTGTGACAGCAATGGAAGTATACAATAATGATTTTAAAGGACTTGGAGAAAGCACGATCATCTTAGGTGGAGGATTGGTTGGATGCGAAGCTGCCGCAGACTACATTGATCATGGAGTGAAAACAACGATTGTAGAAATGAAAGGTGCTCTGATGCCAGATATCACAGGACTTTACAGAACTGCAGTCCATGATTTCATTGATGAACATGGTGGAAAATATGAAGTCAATGCCAGAGTAACAAAAGTAGGAAAAGATTTTGTAATGGCTGAACAGGCAGGTAAAGAAATTACACTCAAAGCAGATACAGTGGTTAATGCGATGGGAAGAAGAAACCATAGCACAGAAGCTTTAGAAGCAGTGATTAAGGAAAATGATATTCCAGTATGGAAGATTGGAGATTGTGTTCGTGCAAGACAGATTGGAGATTCCGTTCGTGAAGGATGGACAGCCGCAATGGAAATTATCTAAATAAAATGGAAATTAATCGAAACGAGGTAGAGGAGAAAATAATTGAAACATAAAATAACAATTGAAACGTTGACTCTTGCATTTTGTATTGCTCTTTTTCCTCCCATATGGGCAGTAATCGCCCCACATATCAACGTAAGTACCGGTGCAGTCGCCTTGATCTGCGCCGGACTTTATGTCACAAATGGGAATAAGAGCAGTGATGCAGTAAAGATTTCCATAGCATTTTTACTTGGAGATTTATGGGCAGTGTTTGCATTAAAGATTATGGATATAATGAATTTTAATGCAGATACAGAATTATTTATAACATTATTTATTTTAGGAGGACTTGCAGTATTGATTTCAGCTTGTTTTCCAAAATGGATTTTTACACCGGCATGGTTATGTGGATGGGCCGTTGGACTTACAATTCTTGTACCAATGGGATGGGGATATCTTGGATCAATGCCTATACAGATTGCAGCAGCGATGCTTGTAGGAATCTGGTATGTTGGCGTATTTGTAGATATTATTCAGAGAAAAATGGTCAAGGTATTTAAAAATAGAGAGAAAGGCGGAATATAAAAATGAAAAAAGTCGGAGTAAGTAAAGAAGAAAAACAATTGTCCTATTATCGCTTTTTTGAACAGGAATTAGCACCAGTTCCAGAAGAAAAACTGGAAATTTTAAAGCAGGGACCATCAAAAACAGAAATGGTTTCCTTTGAAGAAAAAGATTTATTCTTAAAAGGAGAAGATGATGATTACTGCCAGATCGGATTTGGTGTGATGAAAGATGGCACAGGTTTTGTATGTAATGCAACATATATGCCGAAAGTCACAGTAGAGATGCTTGACTGGTGGTTTCCATGGCATAGTGTAGGTTCTGATCTTCGTTATAAGATCTGGGACCCAGAAGATCACTATTTTGCAAGAGCAGACCGCGTGGATTATGTCTGTGATCCAAACGTTCCGATGAGAGAAAAGACATGGGGAGTCAGCCATTATATTATGGAAGATGTCGGACCAGGACCAGAATTCCTAAAATTAAATTTCAAGAGACCGAAAGATTTTGGATACGATGAAAATAATATTGGAACATCAAAATGCAGTTCTATGGTATGTGCGATCGGTGAAAGCAGTTGTGCAGCAGCAATGACACATAAATGGTATCCATACAAAGATGGAGTCATGTTTTGTTCCAGATTCTGGATTGGAATGGGAGTTGTGGATGGAAATATCATAAAAACGCTGCCAGAAGGAGTTAAGATTCCAGAAATCGTACCACAAGGATTATTTGCACACAATATCAAAGAGTTCACAAATTTAGCAGCAATCCTTCCACAAGTTTATAAAGAAAATAAAGATAATTTATAAAAGAAGGGACAGTCATATCACATATGTGAGCAGACTGTCCTTTTTTGCTTTTATAATGTCTTTTTTAATTTATATTCTTTTGGCGTGCAATGATATTTCTGATAAAATTTTTTATAAAAGAACGATACATTTTCATAACCGATCTCATTTGCAATGGATGTAACAGATAAGGAACTATGAGTCAGCAGTTGCGCGGCTACAGTGAGCCGCTTTTCGTGAACAAGCTGCATATAAGTAAATCCCATATGCTTCTTTAACACTCTGGACACATAATTGGGACTGATATGAAAATGTTCAGATACGCTCTGCTGAGTGCAGGTTTTGTAATGATCTTCGATATAACGAATGATCGAAGATGCATAAGTCTGGGAATCTGAGGTTTGATCTTGTGACATATCATTTTCGTAGATATTGATCAACTGCGCGATGATAACATAAAAAAGGTGATGAAGAATATCTTTGGAATTAATAGACGGATCAATACATTCACAGAGAAATTCTTGAAAAAATAAAGAAATTCGACGGTCATTTTCAGAATGAAATAATAAATAATGGTCATGATCAGTTTTTTCAGTGATCGCATTGATAAAAAATCTGGAAAGAATACTTTCTTTAGAAAACTGCCCAAATAGATGATCTTTTAAAAATTCCTTTGAGATCATAAGGCTGATCATGATATCACTTTCAGAAAGATAAGAAATAGAATGAGGGCAGTCTGTATCAATCAAAAGAACTTGATTTTTGGTCAATGTAATTTTCTTTCCATGGATTGTTTGAGGACAGTTTCCGGAATATACATAGTTTAATTCAATATAAGAATGAACATGTTCAGGAACTTCATTAAATCTGGAATTTCGTTTCAATAATAAATTGTGAGAGCCGATCAAAGAATAAATTTCATCATTTTTTGAATGAGAAGAAAGGTCATAATCAAGGCCAGGAATCCTGTATACAGTATGCTTATCAAGCGTTTGCGTTGGAACGTTTTTCCATCCATCAAAACTGTCACCATGCAGATAACGTTTTTCACTTTCTGATAATTCAAACATTTTTTGATTCATTGTTTCATAATCCATTTATATGATCTCCTAAAAACTTTTTCTTTTTTTAAGGATAACAAATAGTGTGGAAATGGTCAATGTTTTTGAATGATTCCGTTATTATATTTCTACGGAATATCTGTATAATAAAGAATAGGATCTGTCAGATAAACTTGTTTTGCAAAACATCAAATCAAAATGGAGGAAAAAGCATGGCAAAAATTGATTATACACAGCTTGCAAGAGAAATTGTAGCAGCTGTAGGGGGAAAAGAGAATATTATCAGTGTTGGTAATTGTATGACAAGACTGCGTTTTGTGCTGAAAGATGATAGTATTCCAGACAAAGAAAAGGTAGCTTCCATTAAGGAAGTAAAAGGTGTGATGAATCAAGGTGGACAATACCAGGTCATCATTGGAACAAACGTAAGTGACCTCATTGACTATGTAAAAAAAGAAGCAGATTTGACAGATAGTAAGGCAGCGGATAAAGATTCTTATAAAGTAGTCAAAGAAGGAAGTTTATGGAATCGCTTTTTTAAGACGATTGCTGGCTGTATCATGCCGATGATCGGACCATTAGTAGCAAGTGGAATCATCAAAGGACTTTTAGTGATCTTAACAACGGCAGGTGTACTCAAGACAACAGATGGAACGTATATTCTTTTATATGCAGCAGCAGATGCCGTTATGTATTTCATGCCAATCTTAGTTGGATTCACATGTGGAAAGATTTTCAATTGTAATCCTTATGTAACAGCAGTGATCGGAGGAGCATTTTTATATCCGAATCTGTTAACTGCAGTTAGTGCAAAAGGCGGAATGACATTCCTTACATTACATGTAACATCTGTAAGTTACGCAAATACATTTCTGCCAATTTTATTAGCAGCATTTTTTGCATCTAAATTAGAAAAACTGGCAAAGAAGATCATACCTTCTGTATTACAGTTGATCTTTGTGCCAACATTCGTAGTGATCATTACAGTACCTGTAGCATGGCTTGTTTTAGGACCAGTTATGAACATCTTATCTTCACTGCTTTCCAAGGCAGTTATGGGAATCTTTGGAGTTAGTCCATTAATTGGAGGAATTGTGATCGGAGCCTGCTGGCAGTTAGTTGTTTTACTTGGATTACATACGGCATTTATTCCGATCTTAATGAATAACCTGTTTTCTTTAGGATACGATCCAGTGAATGCAATCATGGGGTTATCTGTATGGGCATTTGCAGGAGTAGCATTAGGATATGCTCTTAAAAATAAGGATCAGGAAAAGAAGAGTATGGGATTGGGTAACATGGTATCTGCATTATGTGGAGTTACAGAACCTACGATTTACTCTATTGCACTTACAAACATCAGATTATTCGCAGCAGGAATGATCGGAGGAGGGGTTGCAGGAGGAATTCTTGGAGCACTCGGTGGAAAAATGTATGTCTATGCAGGAGATGGAATCTTTAGAATTCCAGCAATGATCAATCCAAAAGGAATTGACATCAGTTTTTATGGATTTATCATATGTGCAGTTGTTGCATTTGCTATTGCAGCGGTTGTGTCATCTATTTTTACAACAAACAGTAAAGACGAAGCAGAAGAAATTGAAACTACAGAAAAAACAAATGATAAAAAAGAAACAAGACAAAAAATTTATGCACCAGTCAAAGGAACTGCAATTCCACAAGATCAGATTAAAGACGAAACTTTTGCATCAGGGATGCTTGGAAAAGGTGTAGGAATCAGACCTTCTGAATCAGTTGTGTATGCACCATTTGATGGAGTGATCAGCTCTGTAACAGAAACAAAACATGCAGTTGGAATGGTTTCAGATCAGGATGTACAGCTGCTGATCCATATCGGGATTGACACAGTCAAAATGAATGGAGAAGGATTTAAAGTCTTTGTAAAAGATGGACAGGCAGTCCAAAAAGGTGACAAACTAATCGAATTTGACAGAGAAAAGATAAAAGCAGCAAATTTTGATGATATCGTAGTAACTTTGGTGATCAATAGTGATGAATATCAAAAAGTTGAATGTCATAATGGAGCATGCGAAGAAAACGATGTTATCATGAATGTAGAATAAATATTTGAAAAGGAGAAGAATCGTGAAGAATTCATTATATCCATTTTTTTGGCAACATGGAGAAGAACATCAAGTTTTAGAAACATATATGGAAAAAATCTCAGAAAGTGGAATGGGTGGTGTATGCATTGAAGCACGTCCACACCCAGAATTTGTAAAAGAAGGATGGTGGAGTGATTTAGACTGTATTATAAAGAAAGCGAAAGAATTGTCTATGAAGCTGTGGATTTTGGATGATTCACATTTCCCGACAGGATATGCCAATGGAAAAGTCAAAGAAGCATATCCACAATATTTAAAACTATATCTTGATATGAGAAGATATGACATCCATGGTCCGCTTAAGAAGGCAAGGATCGATCTAAGTCTTTTAAAAGGCAGACCATGGGATAAACCAGATTTTTCAGAAGAAATAGTGGGTGTTTATATGGCCAAAAGAACATCGCCATGGCAATCAGAAGGAGATCAGATTGATATTGACAGCATGATAGATGTTACAGAATGTATCAATCCTAAGACCAGATTGTTAACGGTTGATGTAAAAGAAGGAGCATATAGTATCTTTGTTGTATATGAGACAAGAAAAGGTGGGGAAGATGCTACGAAAGATTATTTAAATCCGTTGGTAAAAGAAGCAACACAGGTTTTGATCGATGAAGTCTATGAGCCACATTACAAATATTACAAAGAAGAATTTGGAAAAACGATTCAGGGATTTTTTTCTGATGAGCCAAGATTTGGAAATGCAAAAGGGACAGAGGCATCTATCGGACGTATGGAGATGGTATTACCATGGAGAAAAGGTCTGCAAAAAGAAATTGGATTTGATGAAAAGTTCCTGCCGCTTTTATGGGTTACTGCAAATGGAGTCGAAAAAGACATCCGTTTCCAGTATATGGATAAGATTACTCAGATGTATCATGAAAATTTTACAAAGATACTAGCAGACTGGTGCAAAGAACATGGTGTCTGGTATCTTGGACATAACATTGAAGATAATGGAGCACATGCCCGCCTTGGATATGGAACCGGACATTATTTCAGAGGACAGCAGGAAATGGACTTTGCAGGAATTGATGTGATCGGAGGGCAGATCGTTCCTGGAATGAATTACCATCATGATGCGTTCAGCACAGGTGGAAGTAATGGGGAGTTCTATCATTATGCATTAGCAAAACTCGCAACTTCCGCAGCACACCTTGATCCTGTGAAAAAGGGAAGAGCTATGTGTGAAGCATTTGGAGCTTATGGATGGAATGAAGGATTAAAGACAATGAAATGGATTGCAGATCATCTGATGGTCCGGGGAATCAATTATCTGGTTCCACATGCATTTAATCCAAAAGCATTTCCAGACTTTGACTGTCCGCCACATTTTTACGCACATGGACATAATCCACAGTTTCGATATTTCAAATATTTCAGTGATTATGTAAATCGTATTATGGATATCATGAAGGATGGACATTATCCAGCAAAGATCGGGCTTTTATATCCAGCAGAGATGGAATGGGCAGGAAACTATATGCCAGTAGAAAAACCAGCAAGAGTTCTGACACAATCACAGATTCCTTTTGATATCGTGACAAGAGATTATTTGAAGCAAGCTGAGATTACAGGTGCCAAATACAAGATCAATCAGACAGAATTTGAAGTCCTAGTTGTTCCATATGGAGAATATATGCCAAAAGACCTCGAAAAAGTGATTGAGAAATTTGCAGAACATGGTATTAGAGTTCTCTTTATTGATGATGAAAGAAGCTATGCAGAAAGCGTGGAATTAAAGCAACTTGGAAAATGCCTGAAAGATTACCAGAGTTTGGCAATCAAGGATGAAGAACCAGACTTGGTGATCGGAGAATACGAGAAGAATGATACAAAATACTGGATGTTCTTTAATGAAAATATTTCAAAGGAAATTCATATGGAAATAGAAACAAAGGAACAAGAATTATATCAGTATGATGCGTACAGAAATGTTATGACAAAATTAGAGATATCAGATCAAAAAGTTGCTTTAAATCTTGCACCATATGAGACCATCCTATGGATGACAAAACCATATGAAGAGATGAAAGTAATGGAAAATGATGCATTATATGAGTTTTCAAAGAAAAAAGAATGGGATAAAAAAGAAATTAAACAGGAATGGAGCGTTTCTTACAGTGATAGTTTTTCCTATCCAGAGTTTGAACAGGAACTTCCATTGAATCAAGCAGAAACGGTACAAGACATTGAAGGATGGGGAAAAGCAAGTGGAACACTTCAATATGAAACGATCATCAATATACAGGCAAAGGATCAGACCGTATTAGAAATTGAAAATGCATATGAAACAGTAGAAGTTTTTGTAAATAGGAAATCAGCAGGTGTACGTTTATCAAAGCCATATAGATTTGATATATCAGATTTCTTAGAAGACGGAAAAAATAAGCTGGCAATTGAAGTAACAAATACACTTGGAACGACAATTCGTGATGCGATCAGTCATTATTTGCCAATCGAACCTTTTGGGATTGATGGTGAGATCATTTTGTATCAGAAATAGGAGGAAAGAAAAATGAGTTTTCCAGAGAATTTTTTATGGGGCGGAGCAACGGCAGCCAATCAGTGTGAAGGTGGATATCAGGAAGGAAACAGAGGACTTGCCAATGTCGATGTGATTCCAGCGGGAAAAGACAGAATGGATATCTGTCTTGGAAAGAGACAAATGTTAGAGCCAGATGAAGAACATGATTATCCGGCAATGCAGGGAATTGACATGTATCATCATTATAAAGAAGATATTGCAATGTTTGCACAGATGGGATTTAAAGTCTTTCGTTTGTCTATTGCATGGAGCAGGATATTTCCAAAAGGAGATGAACTTGAACCAAATGAAGAAGGCTTGAAGTTTTATGATAATCTTTTTAAAGAATGTCATAAATATGGAATCGAACCATTGGTAACGATCACACACTTTGATTGCCCAATGCATTTGATCAAAGAATATGGTGGATGGAAGAATCGAAAACTGATCGATTTTTATGAAAGACTGGTAAGGGTTTTATTTACCAGATACAAAGGAATTGTAAAGTATTGGATTACATTTAATGAGATCAATATGATCCTGCACCTGCCATTTATGGCAGCCGGTCTGGTGTTTGAAGAAGGAGAAAATCAGAAACAGGCAAAATATCAGGCAGCTCACAATGAACTGGTAGCATCCGCAATGGCAGTCAGAATTGGCCATGAAATAGATAAGAATAATCAGATTGGCTGCATGCTGGCAGCTGGAAAGACATATGCATACAGCTGTGATCCAAAGGATGTCTATAAAGCAATGGAAAAAGACAGAGAAAATTATCTGTTTATTGATGTTCAGGCAAGAGGAGAATATCCAGCGTATGCAAAGAAAATGTTTGAAAAAGAACAGATTAAGATTGATATAACAGAGGAAGATGAAAGAGTATTAAAAGAAAATACAGTGGATTTCATCTCATTTTCCTATTACTCTTCCCGTTGTGCAAGTACAGATCCAGAAATTGATACAACAGCGGGAAATGCATTCGCAACAGTGAGAAACCCTTATCTAAAAGCAAGCGAATGGGGATGGCAGATCGATCCATTAGGACTCCGTATTACAATGAATGAATTATATGACAGATATCAGAAGCCATTATTTATTGTAGAAAATGGATTAGGTGCGGTAGACGAACCAGATGAAAATGGCTATGTTGAAGATGACTATCGAATTGAATACCATAGAGAACATATCAAAGCAATGAAAGCAGCGATTGAAGAAGATGGAGTAGATCTTATTGGATATACTTCGTGGGGATGTATTGATCTTGTCAGTGCTTCAACTGGTGAAATGAAGAAACGATACGGATTTATCTATGTAGATAAAGATGATCAAGGCAATGGAACATTAAAAAGAACTCCTAAAAAATCTTTTTACTGGTATAAAAAAGTCATTGCATCAAACGGAGAAGAAATTGAATAAAGATTATAAAAAGGCGTTAGAATTTTAACGCCTTTTTGTTATGTTATCTGAATTTACGAAAAATAAAGATAAAAAAGTGAAAAAATTTTCATCTCATAAATAGATTTTTTATAAAAATCTTCAAAAACCAAGATACATCGATAAAAAGTGAAAAAATTTTCATACCATTTCACCCACAAAACAGGTAATATAATTGCATACAAAACACACGGACCGACAAGGAGGATAAAAATATGGACGCAATGAAAATCGCAAACAGTATCCCGATGTGGCTTGCCTGTGCACTTCCAGTTGCATTTGTTATCTTATAGGCAGTCTTATTCGCAAGGGGTGCTTATAAATCAGGAAAGAAATTAGGGCTTAACGACAAACAGATGAAAAAAGCAATGAAAAGCAGTGCGGTAACATCGATCGGACCATCCATCGTCGTATTAAGCGCAATGCTTTCCCTGTTAGTATCTGTCGGTGGGCCAATCGGATGGATGAGATTATCTATGATCGGTTCCGTTATGTTTGAATCTATTGCAGCAGGACTTGGAACATCTGCTGTCGTGGTACAGCTTGGAACGGATACCTTAACACCAGAAGCTTTAGGAATGGCTGTATGGACAATGATCCTTTGTTCCATTGGATGGGCATTATTCGCAACATTTTCAGCAAATAAGATGGATAAGATCGAGAAGAAGATTTCCAGAGGAAATACAGGAACACTGACAACGATTGCTTCCTGTGCGATCATCGGTGTATTCTCAGCAATGTGCGCAAGCCACCTTGCAAAACCATTTTACTCTATGATGATGAAGGCAGACCAGATCACAATGAGCGGAGCATGGAAGAATGCCTTAGCATGTGTGCTTGGAGCAGTGATCATGCTTGTACTTACGAAAGTTGCCAATAAAAAAGAGATCGGATGGTTAAAGAATGGTCCCTGACGATCACAATTCTTGGGGCAATGATCATCACAGCATTAGTCTAAGCAGGAGGAAGATACGATGAACAATCAGGATTATTATAATAAAGAATATGTACCACAAGTCAATAAGATCGGTAAGATCACAGGATACCTTGGAGTTCTTCTTTCCTTTACTCCAGCACTTGTATTAGCTGTTGTCTATAAAATCTAAGCAGAGTACCACGTCCATATTTTAATATGGGCGTGGGTGAA
>ERZ780150.605-NODE-605-length-29845-cov-23.569218_pt1 | contig 29845 bp, 20 predicted proteins | sample MGYA00511019_ERZ780150 | MGnify/ENA primary metagenome ERZ780150 (study PRJEB29588, sample SAMEA2151633) | human gut metagenome | biome: human gut; feature: human-associated habitat; material: faeces | place: Denmark | collected 2008/2010 ...
GAAGCTGTTTGATGTTGTTCTCGTCTGGAAATTTGACCGCTTTGCCCGGAATCGTTTTGATAGCGCAAACTATAAGATGATCCTGAAAAAGAACGGTGTCCACCTGATTTCCGTTATGGAACCCATTGCTGAGGGTTCACAGGGCATTCTGGTGGAAACCCTTCTGGAAGGTATGGCGGAATACTATTCGGCAGAGCTGTCCGAAAAAGTGATTCGTGGTCAGACCGAGAACGCCTTGAAGGGTAAGTGCACTGGCGGTACGGGAACCATTGGCTATAAAATCGACGATGCCAAGTTCTATCATCTTGACCCGTTGACTGCTCCGCTGGTGCTGGAAGCCTTTCAGCGGTATGACAACGGTGATAAGATGGTGGAAATCGTAAGCTTCCTCAACGATAAGGGCGTCCGCAATATGCTGGGCGGCAAAATGACCCACAGTAGTGTGAACACCATGTTGAAGAACCGCCGGTACATTGGAGAATTGTCTTTCCGGGACATCGTTGTGCCGGATGCAATTCCGGTTATTGTTCCGAAAGACCTGTTTGACCGGGTGCAGAAGCGTCTGGATAAGAATAAGCGTGCCCCTGCCTGTGGCAAGGCAGACGAGGAATATCTGCTGACCACCAAGCTGTTCTGTGGCAAGTGCGGCACCCTGATGGGTGGCGAAAGCGGCACCAGCCACATGGGAAACACCTACTATTACTACAAGTGCGGCAACGCCAAACGCCACGGCAAGGCGCATTGCGACCTGAAAGCCATCCGCAAGGAGCCGCTGGAACGGTTCGTGGTGGACACCGCCATTAAGGTGATTTTCAGCGATGAAATCATCGAACGGCTGATAGATTTGGTCATGGAAGCCCAGCAGCAGGAGAACACCCGGCTGCCTGTTCTGAAAGAGCAACTCCGGGATACGGAGAAACGACTCGCAAACCTTCTGGAAGCCATTGAACAGGGCATCCTGACCCCGACCACCAAGCAGCGGTTGGACGAGCTGGAAGCCCGGAAAGAAGCCCTGAACACCAGCATTCTGGAAGAAGAGCTGAAAAAGCCCGTCCTGACCCGTGAGTGGATTCGGTTCTGGCTTGAAAAATTCCGCAAGGGTGACGTGGGCAGCACGGAACACCAGCGGCAGATCATTGATACCTTTGTCAACTCGGTCTACGTCTTTGATGACCGGGTCGTACTCAATTTCAACTTCACGGATGATGCCAAAACGGTCACCCGTGAGGAAGTGTTGGGTTCGAGTGCCGTGGACAATGCTCCACCAAAACAAGAGCCTCTGACTTTGGTCAGGGGCTTTTTTGTTGCGTCATCCACTAACCCACGTCAGAGCCGGACGGTACAGGACTCGAACAGGGCGGCTCTGCGAAGCAGAGTAAGCAATCAGCCCAGTGGGCTGTTGCTTAGCCCGCGGTTCCCAACGCATAGGAATGTCTATCAAGAAAGATGCCGCCAGACCTTTTGGTCTGGGGACTTTTTTCGTGGTGGACGGTACAGAACTCGAACAGCACGGCCACGCCGTAGGCGGGGCAACAAACACCCCAGTGGGGTGTTTGTTAGTGCGCGGTTCCCAACGCGTAGGAATGTCTATCAAGAAAGATGCCGCCAGACTCATTCGAGTCAGGTCTTTTTGTTTTGGTGGACAGTACAGGACGAGAACCGCATCTGTTTTCCCCTCAAGGTTTTCCATTGCATTTCATAGAAAAGTGTGTTTCAATAAAAAGAGCCATACGGCGATCAGACGCAGTGAGAAGGTGGGTGCAGGATGTTCAAAATTGCGATCGTAGAGGATCAGGAAGAAACACGGGAAAGCCTGAACCGGTTCGTCCGGCAATATGCGCAGGAGCAGGGCCTGCAGGTGGAGATCAGTCTCATCACAGACGGTGCTGAGATCGCAGAGCACTATACGCCGGGATTCGACATCATTTTTATGGACGTGGAGATGCCACGGCTGGACGGTTTTGGAGCGGCCGAAGCCATCCGGGCCGTGGATGCGGATGTGGTGCTGGTCTTTGTGACCAACATGGCACAGTATGCCATCCGGGGTTACGAGGTGGATGCACTGGATTATGTGCTGAAGCCGGTGAACTATTATCAGTTCTGCACCAAGCTTTCCCGCGCCATCCAGCGGGTGCAGCGGCGCAGAGGCGGGCAGGTGGTGCTGCAGCTGGCGGGCGGCGGCATCCAGCTGCTGGACACCGCTGATATCTATTATCTGGAGACCCACAGCCGGATGCTGTACTACCACACTTCCAAAGGCGAGTTCGCGGCACGCGCCAGCCTGCAAAGTGCCGAAAAGCAGCTTGCCGAGTATCATTTTGTCCGCTGCAACCAATGCTATCTGGTCAATCTGGCCTACGTCAAGGGCATTGAAAACGACTTTGCCCTTGTGAAAAACGACCGGCTGGAGATCAGCCGACGGCAGCGCACGGCCTTTCTTACCGCAGTAGCGTCCTACATGGGAGGTGTGCTGTGACCACATCGCTGCTGAACAGCCTGCTCCGGGCACTGCTGCGCTGGGGCGCGGCGCTGGTCTTTTGTCTGCCTTTGCGGCATCGCACCCATTTCTGGGCGCGCGCCTGCGGGATGTTGTTCCCGCTGCTTTTGCTGGCGCAGCTGCTGGACCCTCTGGCACAGTCCACAACACTGTGGCAGCAGCAGCTCCTGCTGCTGGTACTTTACGTTTCCTTTTTTGCGCTGCTGGGCGGGATGATCTATCTGTGTACGGATATCAATAAAAAAGGTGCCCTGTACTGCGCAGTATGGAGCCTGCTCATCGCGCAGTGCGCCTACGAGAGCTGGTGCTTTCTGGAGCTGCAGTTTACCCGGTATGGACACCCGCTGAATATGGCCTCCCCTTGGGCGGTTCTGGTACAGCTGCTGTCCGGGGCGGTATTCTTTGCGGCGGTGTACATCCTGCTGGCACGGCAGCTTCCTTATAAAGGAGAATACAACATCGGGCCCCGGCAGCTGTTCAGCGCATTCTTCATTGGCATCCTGTTCATGGTGCAGGCCGCCGTGCTGGACAATGCCCGCGCCGAACAGACTCCGCTGAGTCTTACCGTTACCATTCTGATCGGGCAGTTCTATTTTATCACCCTGCTGTATTTTCAGAGTGAGCTGTTCAAGAAGTCTGCCATGGAAAAAGAGATGAGTGAACTGAACCTGCTGTACGAGCGTCAGCGCCAGCAATATCAGGTGGCCCGGCAGAACGTGCAGATCATCAACAAGCGCTGCCATGAGCTGAAAGTGCAAATCGCCAATCTCCGCAAGCTGTCGCCCGAAGAGGTACCACAGGAGCGCATTGATGAGGCCGAGCGCGCGGCCCGCCTGTATGACGCGAACCGCAACACCGGCAACGAGGTGCTGGATGTGGTGCTGACCGAAAAGAGCCTGCTGTGCGAGTCCCGGGGCATCCAGCTGAATGCTGTGGCAAACGGCAGCTGTCTGGGCTTTTTTGAGGCGGGGGATCTGTATGCATTGTTTGCCAATGCGCTGGATCACGCCGTGGAAAGCGCTGTGCAGGTCTCCCGGCCGGAGTGCAGGGTCATCGATCTGCTGGTCTGTGTGCGGCAGGGTTTTGTGGTGGTGAACATCATCAGCCCGCTGCGCCCGCCGGAACAGCAGGCAAACCGTTCTGCACAATACGAGCTGAAGGTGATCCGGCGCATCGTGCAGAAGTACAAAGGCACTTTGACCTTGGAAGAGCAGGGAGAGTTTTTTGCGGAAAAGATCATCTTTCCGCTGCAAAAAAAAAGTAAAGAAAACGGCACCCGCCGCAGAAGTTCCGGAAACGGAAGGACTGCGGCGGTTTTCTTTTTGCGGTTCGTTGGATACATCTGCTTGTGAAAAACTCACAAATATATCAGTTCACATTTGGCAGTCCAAAACCGAATGCGCACGCAAAACGACCGATTTTCGCACGCATCTTGCGAAATACGGCCACTCTGATAAAATAATGACAAAGAACAGAGAACAAGAAAAAAATCACTGTACCACAGCAAAAACAGGAGGAATCGGATGCGTAGTATTGCAAAGCTCATGAAGGACTGGCAGTTCACCGGCCCGAACGGCGTTACCACCGCCGTAGAGCTGCCCCATACATGGAACGCCAGGGACGGTCAGGACGGCGGGAACGATTACTGGCGGGGCTGCTGCACCTACTGCACCCGCTTTGCAGCACCGGTGTACGACCCGGCACAGCAGCAGGTATGGCTGCAATTTGAGGGCGTCAACGCCAGCGCCGCCGTGCTGCTGAACGGTCAGCAGCTTTGCACCCATGACGGCGGCTACTCCACCTTCCGGGCAGAGGTCACGGAGCTGCTGCAGGCAGAGAACCAGCTCACGGTGCGGGTGGACAACAGCGTCAACGACCGCGTTTACCCCCAGAAAGCAGACTTCACCTTCTACGGCGGCATCTACCGGGATGTAAGTCTGCTGGTGGTAAACAAGAACCACATTGCACTGGGACACTTTGGCGATACCGGCGTGAAGATCACCCCCACCCTGAAAGAGGGCAGCACCGACATTCAGGTAGAAACGCTGGTGGAAGGCAGCGGCACCGTGACGGTGGAGCTGCTGGATGCCGAGGGCCGCACCGTTGCAAAGGGCGAGGGCGAAAATACTTTCCTCCATCTGGATGCTCCCCACCTGTGGAACGGCATCAAAGACCCCTACCTGTACACCTGTGTCGTCCGCTTGCTGCAGGACGGCAAGCCGGTGGATGAAGTGACCACCAAGGTGGGCCTGCGCAGCTTCTCTGTAGACCCAAAGAAGGGCTTTTTCCTCAACGGCAGGCCCTATCCCCTTCACGGTGTGTCCCGCCATCAGGACCGCAAGGGTCTGGGCAACGCCATCACCCGGGAGATGCACGATGAGGACATGGCGCTGATCCGGGAACTGGGTGCAAACACCGTCCGGCTGGCGCACTACCAGCACGACCAGTATTTCTACGACCTGTGCGACCAGTACGGCATGGTGGTCTGGGCAGAGATCCCCTACATTTCCGAGCATCTGCCCAATGGCCGGGAAAATACCATCAGCCAGATGAAGGAGCTCATCCACCAGAACTACAACCACCCCTCCATCGTCTGCTGGGGTGTGTCCAACGAGATCACTATTTCCACCAAGGACAAGGCGGATATGCTGGACAACCACCGGGTGCTCAACGAACTGTGCCACAAGATGGACCCCACCCGCCTGACCACGCTGGCCTGCTACGCCATGTGCGGCCCCTTCAACCCGGTGGCGCACATCACCGATCTGGTCAGCTGGAACCTGTATCTGGGCTGGTATGTGCCGGGCCTGTTCCTGAACGACCTGTGGATGGACTTTTTCCATCTGGTGTACCCCAACCGTCCGCTGGGCTTTTCCGAATACGGTGCCGAGGGCATGCCCAACCTCCACAGCGCCCACCCCCGCCGGGGCGACCACACCGAGGAATATCAGGCCAAGTACCACGAGTATATGCTGAAGTGCTTTGACCGCCACCCGTGGCTGTGGGCGACCCATGTGTGGAACATGTTCGATTTTGCAGCCGATGCCCGGGATCAGGGCGGCGAGCCGGGCATGAACCACAAGGGTCTTGTCACCTTTGACCGAAAGACCAAAAAGGACAGCTTCTACCTCTATAAAGCATGGTGGAGCGAGGAAAACTTCGTCCACATCTGCTCCAAGCGGTTCACCGACCGTACCGAGAAGGAGATCGAGGTCAAGGTCTACTCCAACCAGAACACCGTCGCCCTGTATGCGGACGGCAAAAAGCTGGCAGAGCAGACCGGCGAGCATATCTTCAGGTTCCGCGTGCCGCTGCATGGCAAGGTGGAGCTGAAGGCCGTTGCAGGCGACTGCATCGACACCGCATCCTTCTGCAATGTGGCAGAGCCGAACCCCAGCTACAAGCTGGTGAAGACCAAGTCCAAGAGTGCAAACTGGGTATAAACAAGGACATTCCGCTGTCTGGCGGTTGTTATAAATGAAAAGGAGGAGAACCAATGAATACCAAGAAATCCAAAGTACGTTTGTGGTCGGTACTCACTGCACTGACGGCAATTTTGACCATCGCCGCCATCGTGGGCAACATGATCGCAAATCAGTACGCCACCACCCTGAACGTTGCTCTGAATGCATCGACCTATAAGATCATCAAGGGCAACACTACGGAAGATACCGAATACTTCAAAGCGGGCTTTGCTTCCGACGAAGAGCGCGAGGCTTACGAAGCAGAGCTGTGCGCCACCGTTGAGGCCGAGGGCGCTGCCCTGCTGAAGAACGACAACGCTGCCCTGCCGCTGGCAGACAGCGCCAAGGTCAGCCTGTTCGGCCATGGCTCTGTGGACCTGATGTACGGCGGCACCGGCTCCGGTTCCGTGGATACCAGCAAGGCCCCCAACCTGAAGGAAGCACTGGAAGCTCAGGGCATTCAGGTCAACCAGACGCTGTGGGATCTGTACAAGTCCGACAGCATGATGAAGAACTACAGCCGCATTACCCCGGCCTCCATCTCGGATACGCTGGAAGCAAACACCCAGTACGCTGTCAATGAAGCTCCGTGGAGCGCACTGTCCAGCGCCGAGAGCAGCTTTGCCGAGTATGGCGATGCTGCCATCGTGGTGTTCTCCCGCTCCGGCGGTGAGGGCGCAGACCTGCCCAGCGGTGCCAACGGCACCAACGACAGCTGGATCTCCGGTTCCGAGGGCAGCGGCAACTATCTGGAGCTGTCTGCAGAAGAGATCGAGCTGCTGAAGAACCTGAAGGCACTGAAGGACAACGGCACCTTCAAGTCCATCGTCGTCCTGATCAACAGCTCCAACGCACTGGAAATGGACTTCCTCAACCCTGCCATCTGCGGCGAGGACTACGGCATCGATGCCGCCATGTGGATCGGCGATGTGGGCCAGACCGGTATCAACGGTGTGGGCCAGCTGCTCGCCGGCACTGTGACCCCCTCCGGCTCTCTGGTGGACACCTACCTGTACGACAATCTGGCAAACCCTGCCATGTACAACTTCTACACCCAGGCCTACCCCAACGCAGCAGAGTACAACCTGCTGACCGAGGGTGCAGACGTGCAGGGCATGTACAGCGTCTATCAGGAAGGCATCTATCTGGGCTACCGCTACTTCGAGACCCGTTACGAGGATGTGGTCATGGGCACTGCCAAGGCAGGCGACTATGACTGGGCCACCACCGTTGCCTATCCCTTCGGCTACGGCGACAGCTACACCACCTTTGCTTACAGCAACTTCAATGTGACCGAGTCTGACGATGCCTTCACCGTCACCCTGAAGGTCACCAACACCGGCAAGACCTATTCCGGCAAAGAGACCGTGCAGGTCTACTTCCAGTCTCCCTACACCGACTACGACAAGGCAAACGGCATCGAGAAGGCCGCTGCAGAGCTGTGCGGCTTTGCCAAGACCGATGTGCTGGCTCCCGGCGCTTCCGAGGATGTGACCATCACCGTGAAGAAGAGCGAGCTGCGCACCTACGACGCAAACAACGCCAAGACCTACATTCTGGATGCCGGTGACTACTACTTCACCGCTGCTACCGATTCTCACAACGCTGTCAACAACATCCTTGCTGCCAAGGGCTACACCGTGGCCGGCACCAATGGCCGCATGACCGAGGACGGCGATGCTTCTCTGGTCTGGAAGTGGACCAACGAGGCACTGGATGCCACCACCTATGCAGCCAGCGCCAACGGCACTGCCATCACCAACCTGTTTGATGAGTCCGACCCCAACAAGAGCAGCGATGCTCCCGGCAGTGTGACCTGGATGAGCCGCTCCGACTGGACCGGCACGGTCCCCACCCAGCCTGCTGCCCTGACCGCCAACGAAACGCTGGCTGCAGATCTGGCCTTTACCCAGTACGACGGCACCGAGGCCGACAGCGTCGAGATGCCCACTCTGGGTGCCAAGAACGGCCCGCAGGGCCTGACCGCTGCCCTGACCGGCGGTGCATCCGCGATGTGCTACACCTCCGAGGATGTCATGGCTGCCACCTTCAATGTGGACCTGATCAACGAAGTGGGCAAGTGCATCGGTGAGGACTGCCTTGCCATGGGTTACTCCGGTCTGTACGGCCCCGGCATCAACATGCACCGTACCGCCTACTCCGGCCGTAACTTCGAGTACTACGCCGAGGATCCCTTTGTGGCCGGCACCATCTGCGCTGCCGAGGTGCAGGGCATCCAGTCCAAGGGCGTGTATGTCTACCTGAAGCACGTTGCCCTGAACGACTCCGAGACCAGCCGCCGTGGTGTCAACACCTGGCTGAACGAGCAGACCGCCCGCGAGATCTATCTGGAAGTGGCCGATAAGGCCATCACGGATGGCGGCGCATGGTGCGTGATGACCGGCTTCAACCGCTGGGGCGCAACCTGGTGCGGTGCCAACTCCAACCTGCTGAACGGCTTCCTGCGCGAGGAGCTGGGCATGCGCGGCATGTGCATCACCGACTTCTCCGGCTCCAGCCAGTACATGGATCTGGTGGACGGCCTGATTGCCGGTTCCGACATCTGGGACAGCCCGATGCCCAAGATCCACACCACCAAGGCTGCCAACTACGAGAACGATGCCTACATCGTGACCCAGATGCGCAATGCAATGCATCACATCCTGTACACCGTGGTCAACTCCAACGCCATGAACGGCTGGTCTGCAAGCGATACCCTGAAGACCGTGCTGCCCTGGTGGCAGACTGCGATCTATGCACTGATCGCCGTGCTGGCTGTGCTGACCGTGCTGTGCGCATGGCAGCTGAGCAAGGCCCTCAAGCGCAAGAAGGAGCTGGCAGACACCGCTCCTGCTGTTGACCAGAAGTAATTCCGGTCTGCACGATCCCTGACCCCATGTTACGGCAGCCTGCCCCGAAGGCGGGGCGGGCTGCCGCTTTTTATCAAAGACAAAAGGAGAGACCGCAATGGGCGAACAAAAAACAACGGCGTCGAGTGTGAACCGCGCCAAAACCTACCAGCTGGTGCTGTTTCCGCTGAACAACGGCGCGACCAACGTGTACTATGTGCTGGTGCTTTCCTACATCGCGACCTTCGGCAGCAAAGTGCTGGCCCTGAGCATGCTGTTTGCTTCGGTGATGGTCACCGGCATGCGTCTGTTTGACGCCGTCACCGACCCCATCATCGGTGCCCTCATGGACCGCACCAACGGCAGGTTCGGCAAGTTCCGGCCCTTCATGGTCATTGGCAACCTCATCATGGCAGCAAGCATTCTGGTGCTGTACTGCCTCACCCCACTCATCCCCGCCAGCGCCATGGGGCTGCGCTACGCTGCGTTCGTTGCCCTGTATGCCGTGTGGGTCATCGGCTACACCTTCCAGACCAGCTGCACCCGCTCCGGCCAGACCGTGCTGACCAATGACCCCAAGCAGCGCCCCCTGTTTACCATCTTCAACACGGTGGGCAGCCTGCTGGGCATGGGTGCCATGCAGTTCTTTGCCCCCATCCTTGCCAAGAACTATGAGGGCGGCTACGCTTCCGCCGGGTTCTTCCGCACGCTGGCTCCGGTGGGCATCGTCATCTCCATCCTGCTCACCCTGCTGGCTGTCATCGGCATCTGGGAGAAGGATCAGCCCAAGTACTTTGGCATCGGCGGCGAAAAGACCGAGAAGATCCAAGTGCGGGAGTATATCCAGATCATCAAAAACAACGATCCCATGCAGCGGCTGATGGTGGCCGGTGCAGGCTGCAAGCTGGCACTTTCCATCGCCACCAACACCACCGTGCTGTGCATGCTGTACGGCTGCATGATGGGCAACTACGACGGCCTGTACCTGCCCATGATGGTGCTGGGCTATGTGTGCAGCGTGCCCTTCTTCCTGCTCACCGTCCGCACCAGCCAGAAGGAAGGCCAGAAGGCCAGCCTGATGAAGTACGTCAGCGTGGCGCTGGTGTGCTATGTGGGCGTGCTGGTGCTGCTGCTGCTCTGGGGCCGCGGCGATGCCTTCACCCTGTCCATTCTGGGTGAGAACGGCCTTTCCATCAACCTGTACACCATCCTGTTCATCGCTTTCTTCGGCATCGGCTACGGTGCTTACTACGCCACCGCCGATATGCCCATCCCCATGGTGGCCGACTGCTCCGACTACGAGACCTACCGCAGCGGCAAGTATATCCCCGGCATCATGGGCACCCTGTTTAGTCTGGTGGACAAGCTGGTGTCCAGCCTGTCCGCTACCGTTGTGGGCATTGCGGTCAGCTTTGTGGGCCTGCAGAGCCTGCCCACCCAGTATGACCCCTACACCCCGGGCATGAACTGGGTGGTCATCGTGCTGTTCTGCATCATCCCCATGGTGGCATGGGCGGCTACCCTCATCGCCATGAAGGGCTACACCCTGACCGGTGCCAAGATGAAGGAGATCCAGGCCGTCAACGCCTGCCGCCGCGATGCCGTGGCCAAGGGCATGAAGCTGGAAGAGGCCATGGACAAGTGGCAGACCATGGATCAGCTGCCGGCGGAATACCGGAGCTGAGACGCTGTATGGAACTGAATACTGATCTCACCGGCAAGGTGGCTGTCGTCACCGGCGCAAGCGGCACACTGCTGCCCACGCAGGGGGGCTGGCGTTCGAGTTCCTAATTCTCCACCACAAAAAATCCTCAGACATTCGTCTGGGGATTTTTTGTTTGGTGGTGGTACAGGACTCGAACTATTTCTCCCCGGATACAGGCAGAAAACGAACAAAGGCAGGGTACCACCATGAGGGTGGTATCCTGCCTTTTGAATCTTTGTGTGGAAAACCTGCTTACAGCAGCGGGATGCCTGCCTTGGCGCAGGCTTCGCGGGTGGCTGCGTCCCAGACGCTGGCCTGCACTTCGCCAATGTGGGCGCTGCCCAGCAGCAGCATGCACAGGCGGCTCTGGCCGATGCCGCCGCCGATGGAGTAAGGCAGCTCACCGTTCAGTACGGCCTTGTGGAAGGGCAGGGCGCGGCGGTCGTCGCAGCCAGCCATGGTCAGCTGCTTGTCCATGCTTTCAGGGCTGACGCGGATGCCCATGCTGCTCAGCTCATAGCTGCACTGCAGCGGGTCGTTCCAGAACAGCAGATCGCCGTTCAGATCCCAGTCGTCATAGTCGGGGGCACGGCCGTCATGGGGCTTACCGCTCTTCAGCGGAGCGCCAATCTTCATCAGGAAGGTGGTGCCGTGCTCCTTCACAAAGGCGTTCTCACGCTCCTTCGGGGTCAGGTCCGGGTACTGGTCCTCCAGCTCCTGCGTGGTGATGAAGGTGACGTTGGGGCTGTGCAGCGGCAGCTCCTGCAGCTGGGGGAACATGGCGTGCAGGTTCATCTCGGTGGCGCAGACAGCGGACACGATGGAGCGCACCACACTCTTGAGGTAAGCCTCGTTGCGGTCTTCCAGACGGATCACCTTTTCCCAGTCCCACTGGTCCACATAGATGGAGTGCAGGTTGTCCAGATCTTCGTCGCGGCGGATCGCGTTCATATCGCAGTACAGGCCCTTGCCCACACGGAAATCGTAGTCCTTCAGGGCCTTGCGCTTCCACTTTGCCAGTGACTGCACCACCTGTGCCTCAATGCCGCTTTCCTTGATATCAAAGGTGACCTTGCGCTCGACACCGTTCAGGTCGTCGTTCAAACCGGTGGATGCTTCCAGAAACAGCGGAGCAGACACGCGGTACAGGTTCAGTGTGGCGCACAGGGTGTCGGCAAACAGACGCTTGACCGTACCAATGGCGCGCTGCGTGTCGTACAGGTTCAGCGCGGGCGTATAGTTTGCCGGGATGATGGTTTTGCTCATAACAAAATACCCCTCTTCTGTTGGATTCTGGCCCTGATTTCCCAGTACAGGGCACGGCTTTTGAACCGGAAAATACTTGTTTCATTATGGCATATTTTTTTAAGAAAGTAAAGTGAGAAGGCAAAAAAAGAGACCGCCGGTAAGGCAGTCCCGTTTCCGCAGTGAGAAGGGCGGCTTTGCATCAGCCGAAAAGCCCCTTCAGCAGGATCAGCAGCACTTTTACAAAATCGCCGGTGCCCAGCAGCTTGTGCAGAGAGATCAGAGTAGATAACATGAATGTTTTGCTCCTTTTTTTGCAATTTCGGGCCAAAATGCCCGGCATGCATGGAATACGGCTGGGCAGAACAGCAGATTGCAGGAAAAAATTGGGAGAAAACAAAACGGCACCCGTGCCGCTGCAAAAGCAGTACAGGTGCCGGAAGATCAATTGGTTTTCAACAGCTTCAGCGCTTTACGTTGAAGGCTGCCATGCCAGGGTAAACGGCGCTGCCGCCCAGCTGCTCCTCAATGCGCAGCAGCTGGTTGTACTTTGCAACACGCTCGGTACGGCTGGGAGCACCGGTCTTGATCTGGCAGGTGTTCAGCGCCACGGCCAGATCGGCAATGGTGGTGTCCTCGGTCTCGCCGGAGCGGTGAGAGCTGATGGCGGTGTAACCGGCCTTGTGGGCCATCTTGATGGCCTCCAGCGTCTCGGAAACAGAACCGATCTGGTTCAGCTTGATCAGGATCGCGTTGCCTGCACCCAGCCCGATGCCCTTGGCCAGACGCTCGGTGTTGGTCACAAAGAGGTCGTCGCCCACCAGCTGGACCTTGCCGCCCAACTCGCGGGTCATCTCCTGCCAGCCTTCCCAGTCCTCTTCATCCAGGCCGTCCTCGATGGAGATGATGGGGTACTTTTCCACCAGACTCTTCCAGTGTGCGATCAGCTCGCTGGAGGTGAACTCGGTGCCGGCCTTGGGCAGCTTGTAGAAGCCCTTGCCCTTGGGGCTCTTCCACTCGGAGGACGCGGCATCCATAGCCAGCATGAAGTCCTTGCCGGGCACGTAACCGGCCTTTTCGATGGCGGCCAGAATGGTCTCAATGGTCTCCTCGTCGCTGGACAGATTGGGGGCAAAGCCGCCCTCATCGCCCACGGAGGTAGCCAGCCCCTTGGCCTTCAGGATGGAAGCCAGCGCGTGGAATACCTCCGCGCACCAGCGCAGTGCCTCCTTGAAGGAAGGTGCGCCGACCGGCATGATCATGAACTCCTGCGTATCCACGGTGTTGGTGGCGTGTGCGCCGCCGTTCAAAATGTTCATCATGGGCACGGGCAGACGGTTGCCGTTTACGCCGCCCAGAAAGCGGTACAGCGGCATATCCAGAGAAGCAGCGGCTGCACGGCAGGCGGCAATGGACACGGCCAGAATGGCGTTTGCGCCCAGATTGGATTTATCTTTGGTGCCGTCGGCCTTGATCACGGCAGCGTCGATGGCGTAGATGTCGGAGGCATCCATGCCCACAACAGCATCAGCAATGACGGTGTTGATGTTCTCAACAGCCTTGGTCACGCCCTTGCCCAGATAGCGGCCCTTGTCGCCGTCCCGCAGCTCCAGAGCTTCAAACTCACCAGTGGATGCGCCGGAAGGTGCGCAGCCGCGTGCCACAGTGCCGTCGGCCAGCGTGATCTCCGCTTCCACGGTGGGGTTGCCGCGGGAGTCCAGAATTTCGCGGCCTACAACAGATTCAATTTCCAGATCGTTCATCTTGAAAACCTCCTGAATATCATTTCCTTCCCTGTGCTGCCCGGGGCGGGCAGACGGGTGACGGCCAATTATGATAGTTATGTCTAACTAACCAATAGTATCCTACCACGCTTTCCGGCCCGGTGCAAGAGCCGATGCGCATGTTTGTGGATGTAAACTTTTTAAGGGGCAAAAAACGGCAGCTGATGGGGCAGAACATTCCGGCAAAGCAGGAAACAGCTGGTCTTTACAGTCTGCCCACTGGCAGCAGCGGGGATGCATCATGCCTATCATGTTAATTTCATATGGCAGATATGCTAAAATTTTTTCTTTACTTTTTGTCAGGATGACTCTATACTGTTTTTGGTTCTAATATGTTTCTTTATGGTAGATAGAGGAGGATTTTCTATATGAATAAGGATCTGACGGTCGGCAAGCCGTCACAGGTTTTGTGGCAGTTCTGCCTGCCCATGTTCGGCAGCATCATCTTCCAGCAGCTGTACAACATTGCCGACAGCCTCGTTGCAGGCAAGTTCATCGGCGAGAATGCACTGGCTGCTGTGGGCAACAGCTACGAGATCACCCTGATTTTCATTGCATTTGCCTTTGGCTGCAACATTGGCTGCTCGGTCATCGTGTCCCGCTACTTTGGCGCAAAGGACTACGATGAGATGAAGACTTCGGTCTACACTTCCCTGATCGGCTCTGCCGTGCTGTGCGCCGTGCTGATGCTGATCGGCCTTGTGGGCTGCCACAGCCTGCTGGAGCTCATCAACACCCCGGAGGAGATCCTTGCGGATTCTTCGCTGTATCTGGATATCTACGTGCTGGGCCTGCCCTTCATGTTCTTCTACAACATCGCCACCGGCATCTTCTCCGCTCTGGGCGACAGCAAAACGCCCTTCTATTTTCTGGCAGTCTCGTCCCTGTCCAACATCGGCGTGGACATCCTGTTCGTGGCCGGTCTCAAGATGGGCGTAGCCGGTGTGGCATGGGCCACCTTCCTGTGTCAGGGTGTGAGCTGCGTGCTGGCCATGGTGGTGGTGTTCCGCCGCATCAGCGCCTTCAAATCCAAGAACAAGGTCGTGCTGTTCTCCTGGAACATGCTGGGCAAGGTAGCCATGGTCGCCATCCCCAGCATCCTGCAGCAGAGCTTCGTCTCTGTGGGCAACATCATCCTGCAGAGCGTCATCAACACCTTTGGTGCCAGCGTCATTGCAGGCTACTCTGCAGCCGTCAAGCTGAACAACATGGTCATCACTTCCTTTACCACGCTGGGCAACGGCATCTCCAACTACACCTCCCAGAACATGGGCGCGGGCAAGATGGACCGTGTGCACAAGGGCTTTGGCGCAGGCCGCAATCTGGTGTGGATCATCTGCGTGCCCATCGTGCTCCTGTACTTCTTCTTCGGCCGCTTCCTGCTGCTGCTGTTCATGAATGACCCGCAGGGTCCGGCCATCGACACCGGTATGCTGTTCCTGCGCATCCTGTCTCCCTTCTATTTTGTGGTGTCGCTCAAGCTGGTCACTGACGGCATCCTGCGCGGCTGCGGCATGATGGTGCGCTTTATGATCGCCACCTTCTCCGACCTGATCCTGCGCGTGGGCATCGCCATTGTGCTGAGCAGCACTGCTCTGGGCAGCACGGGCATCTGGATGGCATGGCCCGTGGGCTGGTGCATCGGCACCGGCCTGTCGCTGGTGTTCTACTTCGCCGCCATCCGCAAGGTCCTTGCAGAGTCTCCGGCCAAAGCGGAAGCAGAGGGCAAAGCTGCCGAGGCACGTGCAGAGGCCGAGTTCGCCGCAGATGCCGAAATGGAGACCCTGTAACCCTTTTGCAACTTGTGAATTGTGTTCACCTGACACACAAACAAAATGAAGCAATTGAAATAGTGCACAAAACAGACCCATTGCTTTTGGCTATTTTGGCGACAAAGTCCACAAAATGCCCCTGAAAGTATGGACGGTTTGTGAATTGCGGATTTTGGCTCACAGGTCTATAATATTGATAACGAAGCAAGGTCGCTTTGATGGAAAGAGGGCCTTGCTTCCGTTTTTATACTGAAGCACGAATGCTCCTAAGGAGGATATTCACTATGAAAAAGATGATTTCTCGTCGTAATTTCCTGGCCGCTGCAGGTGTTGTTGCTGCAGCCGGCGTTCTGACTGCATGCGGCGGTTCTTCCAACAGCACTGCTGCTTCCGCCTCTACCGCAGCTTCTGGTGCCGCTGCTTCCGGCGACACCATCAAGGTGGGCGTTCTTGGACCTCTGACCGGTGATGTTTCCGTTTACGGTCAGGCCGTTGTCAACGGCGCTACCCTGTACCTGAAGCAGGTCAACGAAAAGGGCGGCATCAACGGCAAGCAGCTGGAGATCATCGCCATGGATGAGCAGGGCGATGCAACTCAGGCTGTTACCTGCTTCACCAAGATGTGCGATCAGGGCATCACCGCTCTGGTGGGCGACGTTACCACCACCCCGACTCTGGCAGTTGCTGCCGAGAGCGCAGACTACAACATGCCCATGGTCACCGCTTCCGCTACCGCTGAGGCTGTCACCTACGATGCCGAGACCGACACCGTGAACGAGAATGTGTTCCGCGCAACCTTCACCGACCCGTTCCAGGGCATCAAGATGGCTGACTACGCTTACCAGCGGTTGGGCTACACCAAGGCAGCCGTCATCTTCCAGAAGGGCGCTGACTACAACGAGGGTCTGGCAGAGAACTTCGTCAACGAGTTCGAGAGCCTGGGCGGCACCATCGTCGATCAGGAGACCTACTCTGAGGGCGATGTGGACTACAAGACCCAGCTGACCACCATTCTGGGCAAGGCTCCCGAAGTGGTGTTCTGCCCCAACTACTATCAGGAAGTCGGTCAGATCCTGGCTCAGGCTGAGAGCATCGGTCTGGCAGTTCCCTTCCTGGGCGGCGACGGCTGGGATGGTCTGGAAGGCTACGCAACGGACGCCCAGCTGAAGGACGCCTACTTCTGCGCAAACTACGCAAAGGGCTCCAACCCCGACTTTGAGAACGCCTACAAGGCTGAGTACGGCGAGGAGTACCCCAACGGCTTCGCTCCTCTGGGCTACGATGCTGCCATGACCGTTGTCTACGGCATTCAGGCTGCTGAGGATGCCGGTCTGGCTGCTGGCGATGACGACTACAAGCAGGCCGTCATCGATGCCATCGCAGGCGGCACCATCAATGGCATCACCGGCACCTTCACCTTCGATGAGCACCACAACCCCGTCAAGCAGACCGCTATCCTGTGCTTCGACGGTGCAACCCCCGTTCTGAAGGAAATGTTCTGATCTGCTTTGATCCTGCGCACCGGTGTGCGGCATGAAGGCAGTACTCAGAAATAAATGACCCATTGCGGAGACCGCCGGAACAGGTTTTGCTCGGCTGTCTCCGCTTTTTTGGTAAAAAAGTGTATCCCAAAAGGCGGGTCCTCCGCCGCAAAGAAAGGAAGTATCAGTCCATGACAGTGTTTTTTAGCCAGCTGATCAACGGCTTGTCCCTTGGCAGCATCTATGCACTGATCGCACTGGGTTACAGCATGGTGTACGGCATCATCCTGCTGCTGAACTTTGCCCATGGCGATGTCATTATGGTTGGTGCGTACATGTCCTGGTTCGTGATGAATCAGCTGGGCCTTGGCCCGGTCACTGCTGTGTGCGCCACCATCATCACCTGCACGCTGCTGGGCGTTGTGATCGAGAAGATCGCCTACACCCCGCTGCGCAACGCACCCCGTATCTCCCTGCTGATTACGGCAATCGGCGTGTCCTTCTTCCTGGAGTACACTGCAGAGCTGATCCTTGGTTCCGGTGCAAAGGTCATTCCGGCCTACTACACCAACCAGACCTTCCACATCGGCTCTGTGCCGCTGGGCCTCACCTCTGTCATCACCCTGCTGGTCACGGTGCTGTCCATGCTGGTGCTCACCTTCCTTGTGCAGAAGACTAAGCTCGGCAAGGCCATGCGTGCCGTGTCTGAGGATATGGACGCTGCCCGTCTGATGGGCATTAACGTCAACAGCACCATTTCCTTTACCTTTGCGGTGGGTTCCGCTCTGGCCGGTATCGGCTCGGTGCTGTACTGCTGCAGCTACCCGCAGGCGACCCCCACCATGGGCTCCATGCTGGGCCTGAAGGCCTTCGTTGCAGCCGTTCTGGGCGGCATCGGCTCCATTCCCGGTGCCATGATCGGCGGCATCGCCATCGGCCTGTGCGAGTGCTTTGTTTCCGCCATCGGCCTTTCCGCATGGAAGGATGCCGTCACGTTTGCGATCCTGATCATCGTGCTGCTGGTCAAGCCCACCGGCTTCCTTGGCCGCAAAGTTCAGGAAAAGGTGTAAGGAGGGCATGAAGATGAATACCAAACGCAAAACGCTCAAAATGCCCGTGCGCTACCTGATGAACGCCGTGCTGGTGGCTCTGCTGTTCGTGGGCCTGTCCTTCCTCACCCAGAACGTGCTGTCCACCTACCAGAACAAGGTGCTTCTCACCGTGGGCATCAACATCATTCTGGCTGTCTCGCTGAACGTTGCCACCGGTTATCTGGGCCAGCTGCCGCTGGGCCACGCCGGTTTCATGGCTGTGGGTGCTTACACCTGCGCCCTGTTCACGAAATACAGCAATCTGCCCTCCGGTGTCGCTTTTGTCGTGGGTCTGGTGCTAGCCTGCATCGTGGCGGGCCTGTTCGGCGTGCTGATCGGCATTCCTGCTCTGCGCCTGACCGGTGATTATCTGGCCATCCTGACGCTGGGCTTTGGCGAGATCATCCGCATCACCCTGAACAACATCGATGATGTGCTGGGCTTCAAGCTGTTCTACGGTGCCAAGGGCCTGAAGAACATCCCCAAGTATTCCAACTTCGCCAATGTGTTCATCTGCGTGGTCATTACCTGCTTTGCCATCCACGCCATGATGAAGAGCCGCCACGGCCGTGCCGTGCTGGCCATCCGCGATAACGAGATCGCTGCCGAGAGCTGCGGCATCCAGACTACTTATTATAAGGTCATGGCCTTTGCATTCTCCGCCGCCTTTGCCGGTCTGGCCGGCGGCCTGTACGCCTGCTATCTGGGCGTTCTGGACCCCTCCACCTTCGGCTTCATGAAGTCCATCGAAATTCTGGTCATGGTGGTTCTGGGCGGCATGGGCTCCATGCTGGGCTCCATCCTGTCCGCGACCGTGCTTACCATCCTGCCCGAGGCGACCCGCAGCTTTGACAGCTACCGCATGGTGGTCTACTCGCTGGTGCTGGTCCTCATGATGATCTTCCGTCCGGGCGGCCTGCTTGGCAGCTACGACTTCTCCATGAGCCGCATTGTGGAAAAGATCATGAACGGCGAACTGTTCCAGAAGAAAGCAAAGGAGGGCAAGGACCATGAGTGAATACCAGACTAAGCTGCACAGTGTGCCCTCCGGCGGCTTTTTGACCGACCGCGACAAGGACAAAAAGCCCATTCTGGACGTGCGTGAGCTGGGCATCGACTTCGGCGGTCTGACCGCCGTGGATGGCTTCAACCTGATGATCGGCCGCAATGAGATCACCGGTCTGATCGGCCCCAACGGTGCCGGTAAGACCACCGTGTTCAATCTGCTGACCAACGTTTACCAGCCCACCCGCGGCTCCATCCTGATCGATGGTATGCCCACCGCCGGCAAAAAGACCTATCAGGTCAACCGCATGGGCGTGGCCCGTACCTTCCAGAACATCCGCCTGTTCAAGGAACTGAGCGTCATCGATAACATCAAGGTGGGCCTGCACGAGTCCATGAAGTACAATCTGGCATCTTCGCTGATCCGCCTGCCCAACTACTGGAAGGAAGAGAAGAAGTGCACCGAGCGTGCTCTGGAGCTGCTGGATATCTTCCACATGGCAGACCTCGCCAATGTGCAGGCAGGCAGCCTGCCCTACGGCGCACAGCGCCGTCTGGAGATCATGCGTGCACTGGCCACCAGCCCGAAGCTGCTGCTGCTGGACGAGCCTGCTGCCGGTATGAATCCCTCCGAGACTGCAGAGCTGACCGAGACCATCCGCCGCATCCGCGACGAGTTCAACATCGCCGTGCTGCTGATCGAGCATGATATGAGCCTGGTCATGGGCATCTGCGAGGGCATTGCCGTGCTGAACTTCGGCCGCATCATCGCCAAGGGCACGCCGGATGAGATCCGCAACAACCCGCAGGTCATCGAAGCCTATCTGGGCAAGAAGGAGGGCTAAGCCATGGCTGATACGTTACTGAAAGTTGATAACATCAACGTCTATTACGGCAACATCCACGCCGTCAAGGACATCTCCTTCGAGGTGGATCAGGGCGAGATCGTCACCCTGATCGGTGCCAACGGTGCTGGCAAATCCACCACCTTAAAGACCATTTCCGGCCTGCTGAAGCCCAAGACCGGCGACATCCTGTACAAGGGCAGCAGCATCAAGGGCATGCGCGCCCACAAGATCGTGGAAGCGGGCCTTGCCCATGTGCCGGAAGGCCGTCATGTGTTCCTGCACATGACCGTGGAAGAAAATCTGGACATGGGTGCATACACCCAGCCTGCTTCCACCATTGCACCCAACAAGGAAAAGGTGTTTGAGCTGTTCCCCCGCCTGAAGGAGCGCCGCAAGCAGCTGGCCGGTACCATGTCCGGCGGCGAGCAGCAGATGCTGGCTATGGGCCGTGCACTGATGAGCAACGCTTCCATGCTGATGCTGGACGAGCCTTCCATGGGCCTTTCGCCGCTGCTGGTGCAGGAGATCTTCGACATCATCCAGAACGTGCACAAGGAAGGCATGACCATCCTGCTGGTGGAGCAGAACGCACAGATGGCTCTTTCCGTGGCAGACCGTGCCTATGTCCTTGAGACGGGCCGTGTAGTCATGGAGGGCACTGGTGCCGAACTGCTGACCAACGAGCGCGTGCGCAGCGCATATCTGGGCGGCTAAGCAAAAAATCGTATAAGAAAAGGGGCTGTTGCACATGCAACAGCCCCTTTTTTGCAGTATTTGTTATGCCAGCAGAGACATGATATTTGCGGTGATCAAGCCGCCTGCCGTGCCAATGACGTAGCCCATCAGAGCCATCAAAACGCCAACAGGCACCAGAGCGCCGCTGTAGGCACCAGCCAGAATGGGAGCGGATGCGGAACCGCCGATGTTTGCCAGAGATGCAACACCGCAGGTGAACATATCCAGATGGAAGATCTTTGCCAGCAGCACCAGAATGATGCCGTGGATGGCCAGGATCATAAAGCCTGCCAGGATCCATGCGGGTGCATCGGTCAGCTCCAGGAAGCTTGCGCGGGAGGCAAGCAATGCCACCACGGAGTACAGCAGCAGGTTGGACAGCTCGGTGCTGCCTGCCATGCGGCCCACGGGGGTGACAGCGCCGATCAGGCCGGACAACGTGATGAGCAGGACGGTCCAGGTGGCCTTGTCCAGGAAGGGCATTGCGCCGTTCAGGGCTGCGCCGATATCCTGACCGAAGGCGGAGATCACCAGAGCCAGACCCAGCAGGAAGATCAGGTTGACAAAGCTGGCCTTATCCTCGTTGCCCTTTGCGTCCTCTTCCAGACGGCGGGACACTTCATCCAGCGTGGTGGTGTCGGCCTTGACCCACTTGTTGAACTTGGGAGCAAGGTTGATGGCCCACAGCAGGAACATGACCCAGATGGAGTAGTCGATGGAGTCCACCACCAGTGCGTAGGCCATGTCAGCTTCGCCGATGTCCAGCGCAGCCTGCACGGCGATCATGTTGCCGGAGCCGCCCATCCAGCTGCCGCACAGAGCGCCCAGTGCCTTCCATGCTTCGGAGCCAAGGGGCCCCTTCATGATGGCGAAGGTGGCAATGAAGGCCAACGAGATGGAGACGGAAGCGGCAAAGAAGCCGCCCAGCATCTTGGGACCCAGCTTGATGATCTTGCGGATGTCGCAGCGCAGCAGCATCAGGAAGATCATTGCATACAGCAGGTTGTTTTTCAGCACGGAGTAGGCAGGCTTGGTGGCCTCCATGTCCCATGCACCCAGCGTGCAGAGAATCATGGTAATGAGGTACAGCAGAACGATAGGTGGTGCATAGTCGAAGAATTTCGACTTCGTGTAGCGTTGCAGCCACACCAGCAGTGCGGCAATGAACACCAGCACGGCGATGTAGGTGAAACCGTTTGTGATCATGAACCCAATCCCCTTTCTTTTTGTGCAATTTTTTGCGGACAATTGTCTTTACAATATCGACAATTTCGTATACAATACTACCATAGATTTCATAATCTGGCAATATTTTTTTATCGAAAGGGGTAGGTTTTTGCATGAAAATCACGGAAGTACGTCTCGGTCTGATCTCCGTGCCGCTGCGCGTGCCTTTTAAGACGGCTCTGCGCTCGGTCAGCAGCGTGGAGGATGTGATCGTAGAGATCCACACCGACACCGGCGCTGTGGGTTATGGTGAGGCACCTCCCACCGGTGTGATCACCGGCGACACCACCGGTGCCATCATCGGTGCCATCCGCGACCATATCGCAAAGACCATCATCGGCCGCGATGTGGACGACTTTGAAGACCTGATGATCGCACTGAATGCCTGCATCCAGAAGAACACCAGCGCCAAGGCTGCTGTGGATATGGCCCTGTGGGATCTGTACGGCCAGCTGTACAAAATCCCTGTGTACAAGCTGATGGGCGGCGCAAAGAAGTCCATCGTCACCGACATCACCATCAGCGTCAACGACCCCGAAGAGATGGTGCGCGATGCCCTGAACGCCATCGACCGCGGCTACGACTGCCTGAAGGTCAAGGTGGGCAAGGAGCCGGAAAAGGATATTGCACGCCTGAGCGCCATCCGCGGTGCTGTGCCCAAGGAGACCTGCATCCGCATCGATGCAAATCAGGGCTGGACCCCCAAGGAAGCCGTGCGCATCCTGAACGGAATGCAGGAGAAGGGCCTTGATCTCGAATTCGTGGAGCAGCCGGTCAAGGCCCACGATTTTGAAGGCCTGAAGTATGTTACCGAGCGCTCCTATGTGCCGGTGCTGGCCGACGAGAGCGTGTTCTCCCCGCAGGACGCACTGACCATCATGCAGATGGGAGCCGCAGACCTCGTGAACATCAAGCTGATGAAGTGCGGCGGCCTGTACAACGCCCTCAAGATCGCATCCGCTGCCGAGGTGTACGGCGTGGAGTGCATGATCGGCTGTATGCTGGAAGCCAAGATCAGCGTGAATGCCGCCGTGCATCTGGCCTGCGCAAAGCAGATCATCACCCGCGTGGATCTGGACGGCCCCGTGCTGTGCAGTGAGGACCCCATCCTCGGCGGTGCCGTGTTCAACGAAAAGGAGATCACGGTTTCCAACGAGCCGGGCCTTGGCATCAAGGGCATTGAGCCGGGCAAGATCAAGTATTTGGATTGACCCTCTCAGCTTCACTTCGTTCAGCAGCTCCCCCGAAAGGGGGAGCTTTTTGAATCTTTACAGTCAGCACAAAGAAAGCTCCCCCTTTCGGGGGAGCTGGCACAGCGCAAGCTGTGACTGAGAGGGTTTTACTCTTTATAAGCCAGAATAGCCTTCAGGTATTCCCACACACGGGCCACCGATGCAATGTCGGCGCGCTCGTTGGGGGTGTGGACATGCAGCAGGTTCGGGCCGAAGGAGATGCAGTCCAGCCCGTCGATCTTGCCCGAGAGGATACCGCATTCCAGGCCCGCATGAATGGCAACGATCTGGGGCTTTGCACCGTACTGCGCCTCGTACACAGCAACGCAGCGGTCGCGCAGGGCGCTTTCGCGGGCGTAGGTCCAAGCGGGATAGTCGCCGTGGAACCGCACGCTGCCGCCCAGCAGCTCGGTCAGGGTCTGCAGTTTGCAGCTCAGCAGCTCCTTCGCCGAGGGCACCGAGCTGCGCAGGGAGAAGCGCAGGATGGCTTCGCTGTCGTCCAGCTCGGCAACGCCGAGGTTCAGCGAGGTCTCCACAAGGCCCGGCACATCCATGCTCATGCTCTGCACACCCCAGGGCATCAGCAGCAGGGCCTTGCGCAGGCGCTGGGTGGAATCGGCATCCAATGCGCTGAACGCGCCGCAGCCCTGTTCCGTGAGCTGCAGGCAGATGGCGGGGTCTGCCGTGCCGTATTCGGCCTGCATCTGTGCGGCGAACTGAGCGGCAGCAGTGTGCACGCCCTCGGTGATGCCTGCGGGCAGCACCAGCGTGATGCTGCTTTCTTTGGGAATGACATTCTCCTTTGCGCCGCCGGACAGTGCCAGAACGGCGTAGTCCACGCCATTTTCGGTCAGCAGTGTCAGCCAGCGGCCCAGCAAAGCAATGGCGTTGGCACGGCCCTTGTGGATCTCGGTGCCGGAGTGTCCGCCCACAAGGCCGATCACATCCGCCTTTACGGCGGTGCCGGTCACAGGAACACGGGCAATGGGCAGATGGCATTCAACGCGGCGTCCGCCTGCACATCCTGCGGTCAGCACCCCCTCTTCCTCGGAGTCGATGTTCACCAGCATCCGGCCCTCAAGGTCGGAAAAATCCATGGCAGATGCACCCAGCAGGCCCACCTCCTCGCAGACGGTCAGCACGACCTCCAGCGCAGGGTGGGGAATGTCCTTTGCGTCCAGAACAGCCAGCGCATAGGCCACGGCAATGCCGTCGTCGCCGCCAAGGGTCGTGCCCTCGGCGCACACATAGCCGCCGTCTACGACCGGGTGGATGGCCTCTTTCTCAAGATCCAGCGGGCAGTCGGCGGTCTTGTCGCCCACCATGTCCAGATGGCCCTGCAGGATCAGGCCCGGCTCCTTCTCGTATCCGGGTGTGGCCGGTGCCTTGATGAGCACATTGCCCATCTCGTCCTGACGGCAGGCAAGGCCGTGGGCCTTGGCGAACTGCACGCAGTAGTCGCTCAGTGCCTTTTCGTGGTGGGAGGTGTGCGGAATGCCGCAGATCTCCTCAAAGTAATAAAAAACCGAAGCTGGTTCCAGATTGGATAATACGCCCATAATGTTCCCTCTCCTTATGCTGTATTTTAAGAAAAAAGGCCGGCAGAGCTGTGAGCCATGCCGGTCTTTCGGGTCTTTACTCTGCCTGACTCAGGCAGTCGTCCATGGCGGTGAACACAGCGTCGCTGGTCATGGTAGCACCGGCAACAGCGTCCACACCGCTGGTGGAACCGGCCTTGGTCAGCTGGTCTGCCAGAGTTTCAGCAGCGGTGCCGCCCAGTTCGGGAGTCTCGCCGGATGCATCGATCTCCACACCGGTCACCCGGCCGCCGGTGACGGTGACGGTGACGGTCACATCACTCAGGCAGCCCTGAGCGCTGGACGTATAGATGCCATCCGTCAGGCTGGCGGCGTTGTCGGCAGCGGGCACAGTGCCGGTGTACTTGATGTACAGGCCGAGCACAACTGCCATAATGACAGTGACAACAGCCATGATGATAACATTCCGGGTGAGTTTCTTCATAAAAGATCAAATGCTCCCTTTTGACGTGATATATTTTTTACTTTGCGGGTTTGAAACTGTCGCGCAGGGTGACGACGCGGTTGTAAACGCCGGGGTTCTTGGAGTCCGGCGTAAAGAAGCCGGTGCGCACGAACTGGAACTTCTCACCGGGCTTTGCGTCCTTCAGGCTTTCTTCCAGCTTGCAGCCCTTGCACACAACAACGCTTTCCGGATTCAGGTAGTCCTTGTAATCGCTGCCCTCGGGGATGGCGTTCATGTTGGCCTCGGTGAACAGCTTGTCGTACAGGCGCACCTCGGCATCCACAGCATGGGCGGCACTCACCCAATGGATGGTGCCCTTGACCTTGCGGCCGTCGGCGGGATTGCCGTTGCCGGTCTCGAGGTCGGCGGTGCAGTGGATGGCGGCAATGCTGCCGTCGGCATTCTTCTCCACGCCGGTGCACTTGACGATGTAAGCGCCCATCAGACGCACCTCACCGCCAATGGTCAGGCGCTTGAACTTGGGAGGCGGCACCTCGGCAAAGTCCTCATTCTCGATCCACAGCTCTTTGGTAAAGGCCACCTTGCGGGTGGTGGTATCGTTGGCTTCGCGGTTGGGGTTGTTGGCTACATCAAAGTACTCGGTCTTGTCCTCCGGGTAGTTGTCTACGATCAGCTTTACGGGGTCCAGCACGGCAATGCGGCGCTGAGCGGTCAGGTCCAGCTCGCTGCGGATGCAGGCTTCCAGCTGGCGCATGTCGATCAGGTTGTCGGATTTAGAAATGCCGGCCTCCCGCACGAAGGTGAAGATGGAGGTGGGGGTGTAGCCGCGGCGGCGCAGGCCGCACAGGGTGGGCATACGGGGGTCGTCCCAGCCGTCCACAATGCCCATTTCCACCAGCTCACGCAGATAGCGCTTGCTCATGACGGTGTTGGTCATGTTCAGGCGTGCAAACTCACGCTGCTTGGGGAAGGCAGTGCCGAAGATGTTCTCGATGACCCAGTTGTACAGCGGACGGTGGTTCTCGAACTCCAGACTGCACATGCTGTGGGTAATGCCCTCAATGGCATCCTGAATGGGGTGTGCGAAGTCGTACATCGGGTAGATGCACCACTTGCTGCCCTGACGGTGATGCTCGGCGTACTTGATGCGGTAGATAGCCGGGTCACGCATGTTCATGTTGGGGCTGGCCAGATCGATCTTGGCACGCAGAGTCTTTTCGCCCTCCTGGAACTCACCGGCACGCATCCGGCGGAACAGGTCAAGATTCTCTTCCGGAGTGCGGTCGCGCCACGGAGAGGGACGGGAAGGCTTGCCGGCATCGGCACCGCGGTACTCGCGCATTTCGTCGCGGGTCAGGTCGTCTACGTAGGCCTTGCCCTCCATGATGAGCTTTTCGGCATACTCGTAGCACTTGTCAAAGTAGTCGCTGCCGTAGAAGATGCCGCCGTTGGGGTCGGCACCCAGCCAGTGCAGATCCTCGATGATGCTGTTCACGTACTCCTCACCCTCGCGGGCAGGGTTGGTGTCGTCCAGACGCAGGTTGAACTTACCGCCGTACTGGTTTGCAATGGACCAGTTGATGTAGATGGCCTTGGCACTGCCAATGTGCAGGTAGCCGTTGGGCTCGGGCGGGAAGCGGGTATGGATCTCGCTGATCTTGCCCTCGGCCAGATCAGCGTCGATGATGTCGGTCAGAAAGTTTTTATCTGCCATGTGTTTTCCCCCTGTCAAAGGCACAAAGTGCCTATATATTCCATAATACTATATAATACACTATTCTGCCGATTTCTTCAAGAGAAAACCCTCTCAGTCTCGCATACGCTCGCCAGCTCCCCCGAGAGGGGGAGCTTAACTCCTCCAGTCACCTTCGGTGCCAGCCCCCTCAGAGATGGGGCCCTTGGCAGTACGGTAAAGCTTTCTCTCTTTGCCAAAGGCTCCCTCCCCGAGGGAGCTGGCAAAGCCGTCAGGCTTTGACTGAAGGAGTTCTCCCATCCGAAAAATCCCCAATTCATGTTGTTTCCCACAACTTTTTCCCTATCCCTTGACACCGCCGTGCAAGGAGAGTATATTTTTGCATGGCATACAGCGCATTTTGCCGTGTTTAAAATAGGAGGAACCCCATGAACAGTTTAAAAGAAGCGTTCAGCAGGAAAAATATGCTGAAGAATTTAAATTTCTTCGGTGAGCTGAATCTCGGCCTGATCCTGACGGCGGTCGGCATCGTTTACTTTAAAAATCCCAATCATTTTGCATTTGGCGGCACCTCGGGCCTGTCCATTCTGCTGGCAGACCTGTTCCCTAAGATCAACGTGGGCGGCTTTATGTGGATCATCAACCTGATTCTGGTGGTGCTGGGCTTTGTCTTTCTGGGCATCAAGACCATGGGCTGGACGATCTATTCTTCCTTTGCGCTGTCCTTTTTTGTGTCGGTGTGCGAGTGGCTCTATCCCGTCAACGTTTCCATGAGCGGTGATGCCATGCTGGATCTGGTGTTCGCCGTGTTCCTGCCGGCTCTGGGTGCGGCGATCGTGTTCGACATCGGTGCATCCACCGGCGGTACGGATATTGTGGCCCTGATTCTGGCAAAATATACCTCTATGGAGATCGGCAAAGCCCTGATGGTCAGCGATATCCTCATCGTGCTGGCGGCGGCATGGCGGTTCGGCATGGGCACCGGCCTTTACTGCATCCTTGGCCTGATCGGCAAGAGCTTTGTGGTGGACGGTGCCATCGAGAACATCCGCCTGCGCAAGGTGTGCACCATCGTGACGTCCAACCCGCAGCCCATTCTGGACTTCATCATCAAGGAAATGAACCGTTCCGCTACCGTGGAAAAGGCTTACGGCGCTTACACCCACCACGAGCTGAGCGTGCTGGTGACGGTGCTGACCCGCCGTCAGGCCCTGCAGCTGCGCAACTTCCTGCGGGAGAACGACCCCCGGAGCTTTATCACCATCGTCAATTCCAGCGAGATCATCGGCAAGGGCTTCCGCTCCTTTAATTAAAGGCACGGCAGGGCCACGCCGCTATTGACGAACCGCTCCAAAAACGATATACTATATTCCGGCGGTGCAGCAGTGCCGCCGGATGCCGGGGTGTTGCGCAGTTGGTAGCGCGCCTGCTTTGGGAGCAGGAGGCCGCGAGTTCGAGTCTCGCCACTCCGATATGACAAAAAGCCACGATGAACCGTTTACAAATGCGGTTTCGTCGTGGCTTTATTTGTTGCCAGTCCCCTGAGATCCGGCTGGAAGATGCCTTATTTGTGCGTTACCGTCTCAAAAACTGCCCCTGCGCTAAAGGGCAAATGCGCACCCGGCAGCTTTCCGATTTTGTTCTTTTTTTATTTACAAACAGTACCTTGACACCGAAATATCCTTTTTGTAATCTAAAAGAGTATTCTGAATGTAAGTGAATGCCGTCCCGAATCAATACGGTTTTTTCGGGCAGGACGGCAGGAAGTTTCTCCAGCGAATGTCCTGGGGGTGGTACCCTGCTGCCACAGGCAGTAGGGCGGGACTGGAGTTCCGGGCTGTTCGCAGAGAAAACTTCCTGATGGCCTGCCAAGTGAGCACAAGCTGACGGCAATGGGAAAGGAGCAACTACCAATGGATCATCTGCAGAACGTAATGGGATACTTCGACCAGCAGCAGCCGCTGTGCGCCGAACACGACCGCATCAGCAAGGACCTGTACAAGGAGTTTGGCGTTAAAGCGGGCCTGCGCGACGAAAACGGCAAGGGCGTGCTGGCAGGTCTGACCAATATCTCCGATATCCGCGCCTTCCAGTATGTGGACGGGGTGAAAAAACCTGCCGACGGTCAGCTGCTCTACCGCGGCTACGACGTGAAAGACCTGATCCGCGGGTCGTCCGGCAGCCGCTTTGCCTTTGAGGAAGCGGGCTATCTGCTACTGTTCGGTGAGCTGCCCACGCAGGAAAAGCTGGAAGAGTTCTGCCGCGTGCTGGGCGAGTGCCGCACCATGCCCACCAACTTTACCCGTGATGTGATCATGAAGGCCCCCAGCCACGATATCATGAACTCCATGGCCCGCAGCGTGCTCACACTGGCATCCTACGACCCCAAGGCCGGTGATCTGGAAATTTCCAATGTGCTGCGCCAGAGCATCCAGCTGGCCGGCATCTTCCCCATGCTGGCCGTGTACAGCTACCATGCCTATAACCACTACGAAAAAGACGGCAGCATGTACATCCACCGGCCGGACCCGGAGCTTTCCACCGCAGAGAACTTTTTGCGGATGCTGCGCCCGGATATGAAGTACACCGAGCTGGAAGCCCGCGTGCTGGATGTGGCATTGCTGCTGCACGCCGAGCACGGCGGCGGCAACAACTCCACCTTTACCACCCGCGTGGTCACTTCGTCTGGCACCGATACCTACTCGGCCATGGCAGCTGCCCTGTGCTCCCTCAAAGGCCCGCGCCACGGCGGTGCCAACCTGATGGTGATGCAGATGATGCAGAACATCCGCGAAAACCTACACGACACCGAGGACGATGAAGAGCTGGAAGCCTACCTGAAAAAGCTGCTGCACGGCGAAGCATTTGACCGCAAAGGCCTGATCTACGGCATGGGCCACGCGGTGTACTCCCTCAGTGACCCCCGTGAGGTAGTATTCAAGGGCTATGTGGAACAGCTGGCCCACGAGAAGGGCCGCGACAAGGACCTTGCCCTTTACAACAAGATCGAGCACATGGCCCCGCAGCTGATCGCGGAGGAGCGCAAAATTTTCAAGGGTGTCAGCCCCAATGTGGACTTCTACAGCGGCTTTGTGTACGATATGCTGGGCATCCCCATGGAGCTGTACACGCCGCTGTTCGCCGTAGCCCGCGTGATGGGCTGGAGCGCCCACCGCATTGAAGAGCTGCTCAGCGCAAACAAGATCATCCGCC
>ERZ780150.608-NODE-608-length-29779-cov-4.101534_pt1 | contig 29779 bp, 25 predicted proteins | sample MGYA00511019_ERZ780150 | MGnify/ENA primary metagenome ERZ780150 (study PRJEB29588, sample SAMEA2151633) | human gut metagenome | biome: human gut; feature: human-associated habitat; material: faeces | place: Denmark | collected 2008/2010 ...
AGCTCCGGCAGCTGAGCCCGCCGGTGGGCATCTACTTTGAGAAGGAAAACATCGATACCCTGGACGCCACCGGGGAGCTGATCCTGACCATTCTTTCCGCCCTGGCGCAGGATGAGTCAAGATCCATTTCCGATAACATCCGCTGGTCGATCCAGAAAAAATTTCAGAGGGGAGAGGCCGTCGTGAACCTGGACCGGTTCCTGGGGTATGACAAAGGCCCGAATGGGGAATGGGTGATCAATCCGGAGCAGGCTGAGATCGTGCGCTACATCTATGACCGCTTCATCTGCGGCACCAACAGCAACCGGATCGCAAAAGAACTCAATGAGATGGGGAAAAAGACGGTTCGGGGGTGCGTTTGGCGAGCCGATGCGGTTCTGCGTATCCTGCGGAATGAAAAGTATGTAGGAGACTGTGAGAGCCAGAAGACGATCACAAAGAATTTCCTGACCCATGAGTCCACGAAGAATAACGGGGAAGCGCCCCGATATTATGTAGAAAACCATCATGTGGGGATCATCGACCGGCTGACCTGGGATAAGGCCAAGGCTATGCTTTATGAGAGCGGGACACAATCGGCAAAAAAGGAGGATAAACCGAAGAAACGCAGGGGAGCTACGGCCTCGCCTTTCTCAAACCTTACCTGCGGGAGCCTGCTTGACGGCAAGCCCTGCGGGGCAAGACTGGTTCGGATGTGCTACAACAATGTCGTTACTGGCTACAAAGACCATCGGTGCGTTGAAGCTGAGGGTCTGGAACCGGCAGATTATAAAGAGCATTATTATTATTCCTACCCGGTGTGGCGATGTTCCAGAAATGCAAAAGGCGTTTATGCCAGGGCGGATGATCCGCTGGTAAAGGAGATGGATGGAAGCTGCTCATCCGGATCCACCCACGAGTGTGCCCTGGAGCAGAGCTTTATGGAGATGCTTTACCGTGTCAAACGGGATTACGAGAGCAATGGGGAAAACAGTGAGATCGCAGCCCGCTTCCGGGAGGCCTGTGAGCGGGTGGACCGTCAGACCGGAAAGAACAGCTTCTGCCGGGAACGGCTGGAAACCTTGGAGATGCAGATCAAGGAGCTGGAAGAGAATCTGAATCAAACTTTGGGGAAACAGGTGGAAGCCCTGCGCCATGCGGCACTTAAGAAGGACGAACTCCTGCGCCAGAGTTATGAGGATGGGGCCATCGCCTTTGATGACATCGAAGTGGACCTGGTCAATGGCAGGACTTCCACAAACCTTGGGAGCAGCTGGGGCGCGGGGATGGCGATGGGTCTGACGGCGGGTATTTCCGGCACAGGAGAAGAAGGATCCGAAGCTACTATCTACGCAAGCCTCGCCGCCGACCTCCGGACCCGGCTGGATGAACTGAAAAAGGAACGGGACATCCTGGAATCCGAGCAGGGCGCTACATCCGCCATGCGTAAGAATTATGAATTTTTCCTCCGCTGCCTGACGGAGCTTCCGGAGAAAAATGACGCCGGGATGAAGATGAACGTGAACGGCCTGGATGTGGAAGGCAGTATGTTCCGGGATATGGATGGCAAAGCAAAGCCAGGTATCCGCAGCGGGGTGAAAAGCGGCCACATCCGGGTTACGGAAGAAAAGATCGCGGTTCTGCCGGATTACCTGCGGTTTGAAAAGGGCATTTACATCGCATTCATAAAAAGCGGCGAGGTGGATGGGGATACGGTGACATACACCACAAACTTCGGAGTGCAGCTTAAAAGCACCGGCAACAGCCGGAACTTAAGCAGCTTCCTGGGCTTTCGGCGGGCAAATGATGACGGAACCATCGAGCTTCTAGACGAGAAATGGAAAGTAAGGGGAAAGGGGGTGTGTTACAGCCGCAGAAAGGTTGGGGAGAAGAGGAAAATGTTAGGCAGGAAAACCGAATAAGATCATTCATGAGACGGCCCCACTGAGCAGGGACATTGGATTGTTAAGAAAAACAGTCTGATTGACTGGCTTGGTGGGGCTTATTTTTGTTTTTGCCGGGAAGATGCGGATGATAGAAAAATACCGCCAGCTTGCTGCTTACCAAAGAGGGATGCTTAAGGAAAGCGGCTTGCTGACGGTATTACGGAGTTTCGGGATCCGTTTCCTGTGCTGGCTCATCCATAAAACGGACGACATCGTTGGGCGTGCAGCCCAGGATCCGGCACAGGCTTTCCAGTGTGGCCAGAGTGATATTTTTATTTTTCCGCAGGCTGTCCAGCGTTTTATTATCGATCCCGCTTTTGATCAGCTGGTACTGCGTGATGTTCTTTTCTTTCATAGTCACCCATAGCGGGCTAAAATCGATCATTCCGGTCACCTCCTATCTATCACATGGCTGATAACGCCCACGTTTGATTAACAGTGGCAATCTGTATGGATACAAAATCTTGCCTTTGGGTTTCATTATAGGGTGCCCGGAATCGAAAGAATATTGTGGAGATATTCACTATATGGTATATTGGCAGGAGGAAGGAACAGGAGGGATTACGATGCGGATCGAGAAAAAATACCACACACAGGCGGCAAAAGAATGGGATGAACTGGTGCGGGAGGAAGAAAAAAGGAGAGCGAGTCTTTCCGAGGAAGAACGGCTTAATGAACAGGAACACCTGCACCGGGAGGCGGACACAATCATTCGAAAAGCAGAGAAAATGGACAGGGACAGCCTTCATATCATTAATAATGAAAGGATCAAATGTTTTTCGGAGCTTTCTACAGAAGCTATCCGGATGGCGGAAATCCTGACACTGGACATCATAGTGCGGACAGACGGAACACTGGGCAGGATACGGTTATCAACGGATTGTTTCCTTATAATAAATGAAATGTGTCCTCCAGCTGCGCGGAAAATTTTATCAAACCTGATAAAGAATGCGGATGATGTATGGATGCGTCCGGAAGGGGAACTCCTCGTTATTGAATTTGTATTTGACCTTTTGATAAAGGTGCCGAAAGAGTAAATCAATGATGTGCTCACCCGTCCCTATGAGATTTACACAAAAGTCCGGTGCGGGATTTAGTGCTATCGCAGAAAAAAGAGTCTCCTGATTGCTATGTGCAGAGTTTTCCTATATCTTCTGGTGCTAAAGAAGTTGCATAGAAATTGCAAAGGAAAACGCTGGGAATGTTCTGGCACTAATGAGGAGGTATTGTACATGAGAAGGATGGATGATTTTGAGAGAACGGTGGAGAAATTGAGGGGAGTTGACGTCGAAGAATATCATTTGGAATCGGAAGAAGCGGTGGCAGCCGCCGCAGTAAAGGCGTATTTGATTGATTTTACATGGCAGGAGGCCCGGGAGCAGTTGAGGTCTGTGATGAAGAATACAGTATTAAAAATCCCGCCGCTTCATGCAAAGCCGGAACTTTTGAAGGCTACGATAAAAGGGGAAAAGCTGGCCGTTCTTATTGACACAGCAGTTCGTGAGAAAACTGCAGATATGAAAGAACAGAGAAACGTAATTGAAGAAGGGGAAGCATATGATCTTTGGACGATAGCTATCAAGGCTTTGGAAAGTCTTAGCGGAGCCGACATCGTGGAGAATGTTTCGCCGGAGTTTTTATGCTTCATTACCGACTGCTACAAGGAACTGAGAGATTAAAAACGCAGATTCATGATTATATAACGAAACTTTTCAGGCCCTCCAAAAGAGCTTAAAGGATAAGAGTTTCCATAAGAGACACATATCATCCCATTATATGAGTGTGCCCCCGTGGTTACCGTCCAACTTACTCAGGATTTAGTAAGCGGGAGAGTGACCATCGGGGGCTTTTTATACCCATACCCTCTCCACTCCTTTCCCACTGCTGAAGAATACCACAGACAGCACCCCGGAAAGATCTGGGGTGCCGGCTGCGGCTTACGCGGGCAGTGATTTGTCGTTTTTTAGATGCCTAAGCTGTAAAGGATTGCTTTCAGTTCCTTGACAGTTCTTGTGAGAATTTTTTCCTCAATCTCATTGCATTCAAGGATAAGCTGGTGCAGATCTGAGTCCGCGGTAGAAACGGAATGTTCCAGGCTGTCTACAAGAAGATCGTCTGCAGAGATGCCGAGCGCATTCGCAATTTCAATTAGGGAATCCAGGCTGGGCCGGCTCTTTCCTATTTCGATGTTGCTGATATGTTTATTGTTCACGCCGATCTTTTCTCCGAGGGTTTCCTGGGAGAGCCCTTTCCTGGCGCGGAAATAGCTGATGCGTTTTCCAAGTTCATGATAATTGATGGCCATTGTGTACCTCGCTTTCCAGGCGCCCACATAAGACATGACATTATTACCTCAAAGAAAAACACATAGCAACGGAATATCAAAAAGAGTTTTCTCTAACTAAAAACCTTTGAAAACCTTAGATCACATTCCTCACCCTCCCAGCAGGTCTGTGGTCTAAGGCCATTTTTTCTATCTGGCAGATGGAATCTGAAAGGGGATTCTATCTGGCACATGGATGTGAGCGAATCACTGTGTCGATATAATGAACATAAGAACAGAAATCAAATTTCAGGGGGAAGGATCATGCAGGAAAGCAGTTCTCAAAATCTTTTGACACTGTACAGCGATGTCCGGGCGATGCCAGTGAAATGGTTATGGTATCCGTACATTGCTGTGGGAAAGATTACGCTCCTGCAGGGGGATCCCGGTGACGGGAAGTCCACCATGATCCTGAACCTGATTGCTGAGATTTCAAAGGGTGGAAGTACACCGGATGGAAAGGAACTGGGGTGTCCGCAGCGGGTCATCTATCAATGTTCCGAGGATGATACCGCGGATACAATCAAACCGAGGCTTGAGAGCTGCGGCGCTGACTGCCGCAATGTGGCGTTTATTAATGAGGAAACGCATAACGGCCTGACTCTGGATGATGAAAGGATCCGGCAGGTCATTATTGACTTCCGCCCGAGTTTGGTGGTGATTGACCCAATACAGGCGTATCTTGGCAGTGATTCTGACCTGCAGATCGCGGGGAGGGCGAGAAAGCTGATGCAACGGCTGGGCATGTGGGCTTCCGTGTATGACTGTGCGGTGGTCCTGATCGGCCACTTAAATAAAAAAGAAGGCTCCAAGGATTTATACAGAAGTCTCGGAAGCATCGACCTGATTGCAGCCGCCAGGAGTGTCCTTCAGATGGAGCGGGATCCGGAGGATCCTGATATCCGCATTGTACGCCAGATCAAGAACAGTCTGGCTCCTACAGGGGAGGATATCCGCTTTGAGATCCGTCCGGAAACAGGTTTTCGTTGGCTGTCATGCGAAGACAATATCCAGCAGCCAGTGCAGATGGAACGTCCGGTGTTTAAAACCAAAACAGAGAAAGCTGCATTTCTTATCAAAGAAATCCTTTCTCAGGGCGATGTAAGATCAAAGGAAATGTACGCCATGCTGAGCAGAGAAGGGATCAGTCACAGAACTGCAGAGGATACCAAAAAAGAGATCGGGATCCATTGCTATCGAAAGATGCGGCAGTGGTATTGGAGCTTACAAACCGGGGAAGGTGAAATAGGATGACGGACCATGAGAAACAGCTCAGTAATGAGGAGCGCAAACGGAAAATCCGGGAGCGGTATAAAGGTGTTGACCGGGACGCTTTGGAGCTGATCCCGGCAAGGGAGATTGTCAGCTTCAATGAGGATACATCTTTTAAGCGTGTGGCGGCGTACTGCCGTGTTTCTACGGATGATCCAAACCAGACGTCTTCCTATGAACTTCAGAAAAACCATTATGAGGAATATATCAAAGAACACCCAGGATGGGAATTTGTCGGTATTTATGCGGACGAAGGCATTTCTGGCACGTCCCTGGCACATCGGGAAGAATTCAATCGGATGCTGGAAGACTGTTATGCAGGGAAGATCGACCTGATTGTTACAAAATCCATTTCCCGATTTGCAAGAAATACGGTGGATGCGATCAGCACAGTACGGAAACTGGCACGGCAGAATCCACCGGTTGGTGTACTTTTTGAGACAGAAAACCTTTACACTCTAAATCAGACCAGTGAGATGATTCTGACCGTCCTTTCGGCGGCTGCCCAGGAAGAATCCCATACCAAGAGCGAGATTATGAATATCTCCATAGAACACCGTTTTTCAAGAGGTATTTTCCTCACCCCGGAGCTGCTGGGCTTTGACAAGGATGAGGATGGAAACCTAGTGGTCAATCGAGAGGAGGCAGAAACCGTAAAGGTGATTTTCTATCTTTACCTGAATGGTTTCTCCTGTAATGAAATCGCGGGTCTTTTAACGGAGTATGGACGAAAGACGAAACTTGGGAATACGAGGTGGACAGCGTCCTCCATCCGGGGTGTCCTTCAAAATGAGCGCCATTGTGGGGATGTCCTGGCCAGAAAAACCTGGACGCCCAGCTTTCTGGACCATAAATCCAAGAAAAATAACAATGACCGCAATCAGTACCGGCTTCGTGATCATCATGAAGCAATCGTCTCCAGGGATGTGTTCCATGCGGCAAATCGCCTGCAGGCTTTCCGGTGGTATTGCGCCAAGAACCGGCCTCTCCCGGTCATGAGTGTTGTAGATGACGGCATCCTCAAAGGGTATGTACCAATCGATAAGGACTGGACTGGATTCTCTCCGGAAGAATACCGCTCAGCATCTAAAAGCTGTATGGAAACAAAACCGGAGATAGAGCAGGAAACGGCTGAAGCTGCACAGCTTGACCTTTCCGGTTATGAGATTGTCCGGGCACAGTTCTTTTCAACCATGCAGAATCCTGCTCTGACTATCTCAAATGGAAAAATGCGTTTCAATACGGCCTGCCTGAAAAAATTTAAGGATGTGGAATATGTAGAATTGCTGCTTAACTCCGTGAACCGCTGCATTGCCATCCGGCCGTGTGAAAAAGAAAATCCGAACGCGATCCATTGGGGCCGCTTAAGGGAATCCAGATGGTTTGTCAGTCAGATTTCCTGCAGAGGGCTTGCCAAGACCTTGTTTGACATTATGAACTGGGAGAATGGGGTAAAATACCGTTTTCGGGGAGAGTTTATCCAAAACGGGGAGGATAAACTGATGCTGTTCCAGCTTGACGAACCGGAAATGATCAAGGAGGAAGAGATCGTCCTTCCCCCACAGGAGTCTGAGGAACCGGAAGAAAATGAAGAAGTTTCGGAGATTGTAATCAAAAAGAGGATGCTGATCTTCCCTGAAGAATGGGAGAATTCCTTTGGAAGGCCGGCAACTTCTCTTTCCAATATACGAATTTTCACGCAGAGGCATTACGCGGAAGATTGGGACGTGCTACGCCCTGCCAGGGAATTGGGCGGTGACGATTCATTAACTGCGGATAAGCTGCAGGCGATGATGCAGGAAACGGAAAAAATAATGGAAGGATGGACGATGAATGAATGAGCTTCAAAATATGGATACAGGCCACGAATCCGCTGTAGCACAACGGACTGCTGAACTGGAAAAGGAGTTCTCCTACGATGGGTATCAGGTTGTGCGTAAAGAATTATTCGCCCATCTTAGAGATCCGGCGATTGTCATCCGCAAGGACAGTGTGACTTTTAACACAGCCTGCATTAACGGTTTGGAGGATGTCGTTTATATCCATATGATGTTTAATAAGGAATTAAAGCGCATTGTCGTGGAGGGGTGTGACGAAAACGACAAGGATGCGCTCCGTTGGTGTGTGGCAAAGCCGGATAAGCGCAAAAGCAGAAAAATGATGGGCCGCCCCTTCTCAGAGCTGGTCTACCGTGAAATGGGGTGGGAAGAGGGCTGCCGGTATAAAATCCTGGGATATCGGATCCAGTTTGAAGGGAAAACACTTTATGTTTTTGACTTGAATGTTCCAGAGGTATTTCTTGAGAAAAAGAGGAAAAAGAAAACGGACGATGATATAGAACCTTCAGAACCAGTAACCAACCAGGTGGAGGAGCAGCCGGAAGTAAATACCCGCAAAGGATATTACCCGGATGACATTGCCAGTACATTTGGCGTATCGGTAGAGCAGCATAGGGAGGAAACGGTATTCCATCGTATGGACGGCTATGTTTCCGTGGGGGTGCTGACAGGATCGGCTGGCAGGCTGGGAGAAAGGCAAAAGCAGGGTTCCCTTGTCATGTCGGATGCAGGTGATTAAATGTTGTTGTGAAGCAGTATGATTATCCAGGGGACAAGTGCGCCCTTTTGGGGAGGCGGTAGAATGAGTGATGAGAAGCACACATACTGGGATATAAAACAGCCGGGAATTTCGTTCAATCTTGGCAGTGGGCGGATTGCGCTTTACCGGGCCACGCTGGAAATCATGGGATATCCAGAGTTCTACCGGTTCCTGTTTAATCCGGGGAAAAAGATGCTGGCTATCCAGCGCTGCGGGATCGATGATCCGGGAGCGCATAAACTGCCGAGGATCATCAAACGGGAAACCTGCGATGTGAGCAGCAAGGATCTTGTCAGGCTCCTGTACCGAAGCTGCCGATGGGATCCTGATATGACTTACAGAATACCGGGAGTGGGTTATCCTGGCTCTTTTGCTGTGACCTTTGACCTGCATAAAGCCTTTGAGATAAATGAAAAATGAGTGCAGGAAGAACGCCATGGCTGTGGGAGACATATCTTCCTGAATCATTTTAATATGAATTGAACATTTCTGTCGGGGGTAAAGTCTCCCGTCTGAGGATGATATTATCATTCGCATTATAAAGCGAAAAGAATGATAATATCATTTCTGATGGAAAAAATGAACTTTTCAGTTCCATAGACCTGTTTGACCGTTGGTTGTAAAACTGACGGTCTTTTTATTTTTGCCCAAAATGAGAAAATTGATGAATATTTCAGAAAATGAAGCTCATTCTGCGATTTATTGCTCTGAAAATGAGTATTTTGCGCGTCGATGCCGCCATTATAAAGCGAAAGAAAGTAAAGCGGAATGGCTGGGTGGAATTTTTAGTGGCTTAGGGAAACGGTATAGTGACCGTTTTCTACATCAAAAGTGACTGAATTAGGTGTTTTTGTGTAGAAGGGTTTGAATAGTGATTACTTCATTATAAAGCGAAAGTGGGATGGATCAGGCGGGGAGGCTACCTATTATAAAGCGAAAGTGGGGAAAGTCATTGGCTGGCAGGGGAATGAAATTTTTCATTTTGGATAGATGGACGCAGACAATGATGAGGTCATTATAAAGCGGAAGTCATGGCATGATGACGCTCTCTATCCAAGTTACATGAATAAGGACTTAACCTTGCATATCTATAAGTCCTTAAAAATCCCCTAAAAACCAGAATTTTCACAATACTGTACTTGTCTTTTTTTCGCAATTTTTGTATGATAACTGTAACAAACGGATGTGCATGGGGAATGGATCCGATAACCCGTGAATTTGTAGGAACAGATACATGCCGAAGAGCGGAAAGAGCTTCCCTTGAAAAAGAACTGCGCGGACGGATGATGCTGGAAATGGAGCTTTATTTTTACAGAGTATGGATTGAAGGAAAGAGGATTGTGGTGCTGGCCATTCCGGCGGCTGACCAGGAGCCGTCTGCCTATGATGGCAAAGCTTATGTTCAGGTGAATGGGGAGCGCAGGGATATGGATGCCTCCCCAGAACTGAAATCCAGGCTGATGGATACGTTGGTATCGGGGATTCCATCCATGGGAGACTGGAAATCCTACAGCCAAAGGCTGGCTTTGTGGAAAATGCGTCTCCGACTTGCGGAAAAGGGAATCGAATTGGATAAAGAAATGGTAAAACGTGGGCTCAAATTTCAGGAGGAATGTTCATTCTTTCAAAAAGAGGATGGGCAGGGGCAGTCCTAGGTCTTTCTTGCTGGAACGTGATTGCCGTTTTTGCGTGTGCAATGTTCCTGAATCATGAGCCGGGCAGTAAAATGTCGGATTTTACCAGGGATGATTCTGCTGTGAGGGCAGTTTCAAAGAAGGATGGAAGCAGCAGATGGTATTGGATACCGGTGGGATCATTATGAGGCGGAACCATAACCTCAAATTCCGTCAATTTCCAGCAGGTTCTCCATGGGAATTTCTGTCCCGTCACCTGTCCCGGCTTCATTAAAGAGGACAATACACCGGCGGTACCGATCCAGTTTTCGGACAATTCCTGTTTCCCTGACCCAGGCGCCGCCGGATTTTTTCTGATCAGGCAGGAAATAGGTGAAGGTCAGTACCGGCCGCTCCTTTAGATGACGTTCGATGAGCCGCAGTTTTTCATTGAGAAAGCGTTTCCGGGCGTTCCTCGGTCAGTCTTCCGGCCTCCTGCACCACTGCGCCGTATCCGGTCAGGGCCGCAAAGGGAGAAAACTGGGCCGCCCGGTTTTCCATGGACATCCGGGGGTGGACAGCGGATTGATGGTGGGGAAGCTCCAGCATATCGTCATATCTGTGGGGATCCGTTAATCGGTGCGTTCTTTCCAAATCGTCGCTTTTTTTCAAAATACGGGTTCCCTCCTTCGTTCTCTGCTGACTTATTTCCATGTTGATACATTTGTGTGCCAATATGATTCTCTGCCGACACATTTCTGCGCTGGTTCATTCCTGCAGGGATTCATTTCCATGCTGTCTACGCCTTATGTCCGCCAATCTGACTATTCCTGCTTCTGGCCGTGGCCCCTTCCTCCAGGTTCATTCCCTTTAAAACCGCATTTTTTCCAAATTTCTTTTTGATTTCCAGCATGGTCTTCTGCATCTGCTTTTCCCGCTCCAGCTCTTCCTTTTCTTTTTTCTGCCTGGCGTCCCTGGCCTCATAGTCGGTGAACAGATCCAGCTGTTCCGGCTGCTGACGCTGCCGGGCTGTGAACTCGATTTGGACGATTACGAGTTCCAGGCTGTGTTTTCTTATCCATCCGGCCTGCTTTGGGGCGCGGACGAAACGGTGCGCGCCGGTGAGCTGGGCACTTCTCTGGCCAACAATGTAGCGGAAGAACGCGAAGGCCGCCTGAATGTGCTGCCGGGCGTGATAGAGGCTACAAAGCCAGAGGACGTGACCGTGCAGCTCACACACCCGGCCACGGTGTATGAAGATGAAGTGATGTTTGAAAGCACCGTAACCTACCGCCCGGATGATGTGGGCAATGCCGAGCCGCCTGCGATTGGCTGGCGTTACAAGAATGGCCTTGCAGGGCAGTACGCCGAGTGGACACAGGAAGCGGCCGCCGCCATCTGGCCGGATATGGAAACCCGCGTTGTGTATCTGGACGCCAGCGGCGCGGAAGTGGACGCCCCGGTGGCGCTGGAAACAGGGAACCCTGACGAGAAGAAAGTAACCACGCGCCTGTACCTGAAGAATGTACCCCTGGAAATGGACGAAGGGGAAAATCACTATTTCTTTGCCGTGCAGGCAGCTACGCAGCATTTGCGCGAGAATATCCGTGCGTCCAGCGCGCCCGGCGGCCTCTCTATTGATTACAGCATCCACATTAAGCACAGGGATGCAGAGGTGGCAGACGGCACGAGCGGTAGCAAACTGTATACCTACCCGCAGCTGGAAATCGTTGCGCCGAACGGCCTGCGCACAGTGACCGTGCAGTTTGCGGGCGAGCATGATAAACGCGATGCGATTCAGTACGGCACGCTGCCAGGCGGTATTACGGCCAGCAAAGCAAGCGGAGCCGACGCCATTACGTTCAGCAGCAAAGATTTGATTCCCGCTGCTGACTGGCAGGCGTTTATCCGCACGCTAGAATACACCGTATACGATGATGAAGCCACCCTCTATTGGTACATCGACGAGAACGAGAGCAATTTACAGTACGATTCCAGCACCGGCCATTTCTATGAATTTGTACCGGCCGAAGGCATCCAGTGGACGGCGGCCTACCAGGCCGCAGGCGGCTATTTTAACGATGAATTGAACGCCACCGGCTACCTGATGCAGATAGACAGCGAAGCCGAACAGCAAACGGCAGAACGCCTGGCAGACGGCAAAAAAGTTTGGGTAGGCGGCACAAAAAATACTTCTTTTTCCGGCACTACTGACTGGAGCTGGATGACCGCCAGCGGCGCGCACAAGCTGGAGGGCTACACGAATTGGGCCTCCGGGCAGCCGGGCACTGCCAGTGACCGCATGTATATGAGCCTGAACACCAACGGCCAGTGGCTGGCCGAGCGGAACGATGGCACACAAAGCTATACCGTGGTAGATATGGCGCAGCATTGGGGGAACGTGAACCTGTATCTCAACAGCCCTTCGCGTGGTTATGACATCAACCTGACAAATGGCCATAAATACTATGTACATGCAGCGGGGGCGGGCGTAGGTGATTCCAACGCATCCCTGCGGTTTGATTTCCCCGCGCTGGGTATTTCCTTTACGACAAACAGCTATAAAGATTATCTGAACAAATCCACGATTGTAACGTACACCGGCGCAACCGGCAAGCAGACGGGCACTTTTGCCATTCAGCACACCGGCCCGGATGTATCCGGCATCTACACGCAAATTCAGCAATTCGATGTCATCGACCTTACGGCTGTGTTTGGGGCCGGAAACGAGCCATCTGCCGCCTACTGCGCACAGTTTAACGGCATGACAGGCAGTAAAACCGTGACCTATAACAGCGAGACAACCGATAAAGCCGGATACCTCATTGAATACGGTGAAGCGGATGTAAACTTCAGCCGGAACACCCGCAGCGCGTATGACATTGATGTAGTGCCGGACGGGCTGGATGGACGCCGTACCGTTAAGGTGGCCATTTCTGCCGAAGACCGTGTATATGATGGCACCGAGACGAATGCGCAGGTTTCTTTCCGTCTGGACGGCGGCGGCACACTGCCGGAGGCAGACGCCGAAGAGCTGCTGGCCGCCCTGCAGGTGACATACACCGAAACCGGGAAAACCACAGATGCAAACGGCACGGGCAGTGAAGCCATCCATAGCAACAATCTGGAGCTTTACCATGCAACGGTGGCACCTAAAGATGCCGCCTCGCCTATCCTGGCAAAATACCTGCTGGAATTCGAGAATGACGGCAAGTGCACTTTCCGCATTTTGCCGCGCCCGTTGCACGTCTACTCAACCGACAATGACCGCGAGTATGATGGAACCACCAATGCCACTGTAACGAACCTGAAGTTCCGCGCTGCCGATGATGAATCCGGCGTGGTGGCAGGCGATAAGGTGGCGGTGACGCCAGACAGTTTCGCGGGCGTACACAGTGTTATCGACCAGACAGATGGGAAACAGGTGGAAATCACGCGCCGCGTGGATGTACGCCTGAGCCTTTCGAACAATGAACTGGGTGACTATTACATCGCCAGCGAAGAGTACACCGGGGCCGTGCTGCCGCGCAGCCTGCATGTGCACAGCCTGTACCTGGATGACGGCGACGACGCCAACAACCCACGCAACATCAAGCAGTATGACGGCACCGACGCAGCTGTTATCTCCGATATCCTCATTGACGGCATCATCGATGGCGATGAGGTATGGGTGGACAAGGACAGCTACGCAGGCACCTATGCGCAATCCGATGCAGGTGAAGATTTGACAGCGGACGGGACAGCTAAACCGAACCGTTACCGCAACTTGAAGGAGGTAGATATTACTCGCACAGAAGCCATTGCCCTTGTACATAACGAAAAGGGCAACTACCGCATTGCCAGCGAAGATTACTCCGGCGCTATCTATCGCCGCGCGCTGTCCATCATGGTGGGTCACATGGTAACCACCTACGGCGACGGCCTGGACGAGACGCCTACCACAGCGGGCACTTACTCAGCCACAGAGGGCGGCAGCGGCACACACCTTACAATTTCCGCTCTTGTGGCAAACGATGTGCTGAAGCTGGATGATTCCAAGGGCGGCTTTGTGTATGACGCCATAACCGAAAAAACACCGGCCGGCACTTATCCGCTGGATTATGAGGGCATCAACGAAACCAACTATCCTGTGTTGAGCAACTATATCATCTGGCAGGAGCCGGGTGATATCACTGTGCTGCCGCGGAAAATCACCATCACGGTAAATCCGAGCGAAAAGGTATATGGCGACGCCAACCCGCCGTTCAGTGTGAGCTATGAAGGCTTCATCAACGATGACACGCCAGAAGATATGCTGGAGGGCGAGCTGGAATACAAAACGGATTGTGACGAGCGCAGCCCGGTGCGCTATTACGATGACGGCAGTTATGCACCCTACGAAGTAAGTGCCAGTGGCTTGACGTGCAAAGAAAACGAGAACTATGAGTATAACTACGAAATCGAGTGGGTGCCAGGGCCGCTTGTGGTGAAACGCCGCCCGGTGGTAATCACCGGCCCGACCATCGAAATCAATGAGGGCGAACCTGTGCCGCCATTCCATTACACCCCGGAAAATCCGCTGGTAAACGGGGATGAATTTGTGTCCGGCGGGCTGTTCACAGACCCTGAAAATCCCACCGCACCAGGTGAATATCCCATCCTATCCGACCTGGACGCCGGGCCAAACTATGACCTGACGTACATCCCCGGCAAACTTATTATCAACCAGCACCTTGGCGTTATCAAAATGTATCTGCCGCAGGAAGAAGCAACGGTACACACGCCGGACGGAATGACTTATACCGTTTCCGGCAACCCCGGCAAACCCTTCCCGAAAACTGATGTGAATATAACAGAAGTGGAAAATGCGACAGAAAATGAGGATGGCAGCATTACTGTGCCGTTTGGCTTTACCTCAGCCGAGGGCGAAGAACCGGGCTATACCCCGCCTGAAATGGTGGAATATCAGGGCAAGACCTATGTGCTGGCAGAAAAGGATGTACAGATAAATGCCTCTGAAGCCCCAGCCGGAAAAGAAGAAACCGTACACTACGATGGGCTCACGGAAAAAACTGTACCCGATACATACCACATCGAGAACGGCGCACAGTCTTATGATTTGGTGCTGAAAGATGTGAGCTATGCCGAAGCTGAACCGAGCACGCTGACTATCGACTATGTAAGCAGTGCTGAACCGGCTGCCCCGCAGACCTATACAGCAAATGTCGATGGCAAGCCTGTTACTTTTATCTTGTCCGGCATTGAGCAGACAAGTGATTATGCCTGGCGCCCGCTGGACATGCCCGTTGAGTATTGGGGGCACCCGTTGGCGAAGTATTACCTTGGAGAAATCTCCAAAGGGCGCGCAATGCCTTATAACGAGGCGCGGCCTTATTATGACGGGTATGAGGCTGACATTTTGGATTACCTGGGCGTAAGCGATAAGGAATACCGCATTGCTGCTTCTAAATGGACAGACGACGGTTTCCAAGCCATTGGGCACCAGCTGCGCCGCCGTGGCACCATTACGCTGGAGCATTACACCGCGACATGGACGGCCACCTATGTTTCCGCCAGCCTCGGTTATACCGCCGAAGCCGTTTATACGGACGATATCAATGGCACCGTAAGCTATACTGCCTTGGCCACTTATAAGCCAGCTGGCGGCTTTCCTGTGCTGCGGGCTGTCGTCATCGCAAGCGCCGGCATCGCATTGCTGATTCTGGCCATTACTCTTATCCTTCTGGCGCTCAAAAAGAAGCGTGAACAAGAGGGATTGAACAAATCTGATTCGAAGGGAGAGATACCGCAAAACCCGTTTTATAAGTAAATAACCGGCGAAGAGGGGCGTTCTGCAGAACGCCCCTCTTGCTATGAAAGGAAGTGATTTTTTGAGCACAAGGGCCCCATCACAAAATGATTTGATTACAGCCATTAAAGACCGTATTGACATTGCAGAGTTTATGGCCAAACAAGGATATACCCCTATATGGCGCGGCAGACGAGAGCGAATCACCCTGAAAGAACATGACAGTTTTGTATATGACCCGACAACACGGCATTTCTGGTGGAACGCCCGAGGCATTGAAGGTGACATCATTGACTTGTATGAATATATGCGTGGCTGCTCACGCGATACCGCGCTGCGCGAAATGCGCGCCATGATTCACGGCGAATATTCTGCACCCCTTCCCTCGCGCCATCCTCTTCCTGTGAAGCCGGATACTGCCAAAACGAGCTTTGAGCTGCCGAAAGCTCATCCAGACAAAATAAAACAAATATATGGTTATCTTATCCGACAGCGATGCATCGAGCCTGACGTGGTGAAATGGTTGAATAAGAATGGTTACATTTTTGCAGACGAACGTAGGAATCTTTGCTATGCTTCCCGCGCTTATGGAACAGGGCAATATGATTATTGCGCCAAAAAGGGAACATTCACAGACCTGAAGACACACCAGCCATCTCATTTCCGACAGGCGTTACCAGGAGGGAATTATGATTCTCGTTTCACGGTCAACATGGTTCGGCCAGATGGGCAGCCAAACCCTGTCAAACAGGTGTTTGTTTGTGAGGCAGCGGTAGATGCCTTTTCAATTATGAGCCTCTTGCACCGTAATGGACGGGATTTCACACGTTATGGGTATATTTCACTGGAAGGCTGCTATGAAAAACCTGCTGGCTATCATCTGGAGCATCATCCTGAAATCCAGCGGTTCTATTTAGCTCAGGATAATGATGAAGCCGGGAACCGTTCCCGGCTTCATGTTCGTGAATTGCTTTTAGATAAAGGCTTCGCTGGAAAAATTATAGATAAAGTCCCACCAACCCCGGGAAGAGACTGGAACCGGGAACTGCAGTCTATTGTATGGAGAGAAAGCTTTGCACGTTCGCTGGAACAGGCCAAGGAGGTAAGGCTATGAAAAGTATTTCTTCCTGGGCAGCAAGTCTGGAAGATAAAATTCTAGGGGCACTTTGGTCATTGCTTCAGAATATGTTGATTCCCATTATGAGCGGGTTATCCGCCGTTCTTTTTATTATTTGTATTTTTCAGGCCATCAGCAGTTATCAAAGTGGCGACCAGGTAAGCACACGGCGCAATATCAAAAATGCATGCATTTGCCTGTTCGTTGCTGTGTGTATGTTAGGAATCTGGATAGCCATTCCTAAAACAACAACTATTTTTTAATATCAGGAGGATATTCTTATGGGACAGTTTGATTCTTTTACGCAGTCTGTTGGCGATAGTTTTGTAGGTTTGATTGGTTCCGTTGGGCGCAACATTGTTTGCCCGGTAGGCTGTGCAGTCTGTGCGGTTATGTGCATTTTATCTATTATTGGTGCCATCTCGTCATACAACCTTGAAAACGGCAGGTCTTCTGAATTCTGGCGCAAATGTTTTGCAGCCGCCATCTGTCTGTTCGGTGCAGTTTCCATGGGAGCGATATGGCTTTTGTTCGCGGATTATTTCCAATAAATCGTTAAGCACATTAGTTCACCCAGCCGTCCGACGTGGCCGGGCGGCTGGGCATCTTGAAGGGAAATGCTATGAATGCGATTCAAAATATTTTTGAAGGATTATACAACTGGTGGTTTGAGGATACAACATCAAAAATTTTTGATTGGATATCTCAATCACTCTCCTTCATGGCCACCGGTTCTTCTGAATTTTGGCAGGCAGATTTGGTAGGCACCCTGCTAAAAGTCTCGGTCGTTATGTCCAGCATCGCATTTGCGGTAGCCTTTATCGTAATGCTGTTTGATGCGGCAGAGACGGCGGCAGAAGAAAAGCCGGTTTACATTTCATCTCTTGTTACCGACTGTGTGAAAGGGCTGGTTTTTTTAAACGCCGCGCCGTACCTTGGGAAGTTTTCCATGCTGCTGCTTTTTGAAATTTTGCAGGAACTCAACTGGAAAGACAGCCTGGCCGAAACCGTAAACGGCTGGATGGATGCCATCAGTTCCGGCTTTGGCATTGGATACCTTATTTGTATCATAGCCAGCATTTACTTTTTCTGGCAAAGCATGAAAAATAGCGGCTTGATGTTTTTACACATGATGACATGTGCACTGTATGTGCCATCTATCGTGCGCGGAGACCAAACAGCAATGGGTGGTTGGATTAGACAGGCAGCCTCTATCATGCTCACATACTTTTTTCAGTATCTCATGTTTTACTGCGGCCTTTATATACTTTACCAAGGCAACCTGATTACGGCCCTTATCCCATTCATCACCATGTTTGGCGTACCACGATTGCTTGATAAATTCGGGTATTCATCCGGAACAGGTGGGGTTGGAAACGCTGTAACTTCTATCATATTCCAAGGTGCGTCTCTGATTGCAAGAGCATGATTTGCTTTCGATAGGAGCCATTGAAGGAAAACTATAACCATTGAGGGAGAACTATTATGAAATCTAGCGATGTTTATCTTTGTCCCGGCAAGCTGCAAAGCCGCTTTTTGCTGGGCATTTGGGCCATACCGGATTTGTTGGCGGTCATTGTATGTCTTCTTTTGATGATACCAACCCGGCAATTCATCCTGTTCGGCGGCATTATCGGCGCAATCCTTATTTTAGGTGCCCGGCCAACGCGCGAACAGAGCGTGCTGGACGGGGTGCTTCAGCACATAAAATATCATACAAAGCCACAAACATTTAAACAGGCACAGACCGGACAGAAAAAAGTAAAGGCCGGCACAAAACGCGCCTTCCCTTTTCAACAGCTAACAGAATTTCAAATTCAGGAGCAGCGTGTGGTATCGGGCAATTCTTTCATTTATTTTTACCGCTGGTCTCCACCCAACACACACATCATGACGGATGAGGAAATCAAGCATGAAATCGTCCGGCTCGGCCGGTTGTTTGATAAGCTTGGTTGCACATTTTCGATGTTTGCAACCGATAAGCTGGAGAATCTCGATGAAGTGAAAAACTTCTATCTTTCTCTTCCCGTCCGATATGAATATATGATTTCTGATATTGTAGCCAACATTGAAAAAAGCGATGTAAGCAGTGCATCTGTACAACGTGCATACTACTTTATTTACAAGACAAAAAAAGAAAATGATGAGATATATAAGACGCTGATTGCAGAAGATTATCGTGTTACCAAGGCGAATAAAGCCGAAATCGCCCTTCTTTTGCGAAATTTCTTTGTCCGAGAATTTGTATCTTGTGACATCTACACGATTGCGCAGGAAACCGCCAACATTCCCGGCATGGAAAAGGCCAAGGCGGCTGTATTCAATCGGGAAATCCAACGCAGGCTTTGCCCTCATAATCTGGATTTCCTTGCTACCTATGGGCAACAAGGCAGTTACATGCGTAAAACGATTATTATTAAAAACTTCCCGAAAGAGATTCCTCCCTGTGCCTTAAAAGAACTTGCCAAGCTGCGCGGCACAACTTTCCACATGCGGCTGGCCCCTATGAGCAATATGGTAGCTCGAAAACTGGTAGACAACCAGGCAAAACTGCAAAACGTGCGTATCGGCAGCAATTCGGCCACCGAACAGGAAGAAGCGCTTGCACAGGCCAAGTTGATTCGGGATTTTTATGCTGAAATCGCCAGAAACCAAAATAAAACATATTATGTGAACATTTTTATTGAAATCTATGGAAAGACCAAAGAGCAGCTTTCCGAAAAAGAGCATAAAGTGCGTGAATTATTGGCCGGTGTCAATACCACATACGATGTATTGCGTCTTGAGCAAAAGGATGCTTTTCTTTCTGTATCACCGCTTGGCAGTGACCATTTTCTAGCAGATGCCAACAACATGCCATCCAAGACAGCAGCTGCACTTTTTCCTTTTTCCACGTCTTTCTGTTTGGATGCCCATGGGCTTCCCCTTGGAATGACAGAAGATGGCGGCCTTTTTTATCTGGACATTCAAAAAAGGTCGGATGACATTCCCAGCAACAACGTATTCACTGCAGGCACATCCGGCATGGGAAAAAGTTACCTTACGAAAAAGGTTATTTCCATGCTGCGCATGTTTGGTGTGAAGATTTATGTGTTCGACCCCGAAAGCGAATATCACGATTTAACACGTCAAATGGGAGGGACTATAGACAACTGCGCCAGTGGACGGCGTGTCATCAATATTTTTGAAGTCCGGCGTTTGAAAACGCCGGAGGATGATGAAAGCCCGAATGAAAAAGATGCATTGGGATACAGCGGTTCTACACCAATGTTCTATCAACACTTGAGCTGGCTGCAAGATTTGTTCAGTGTTTTGTACCCCAAGTTGGATGACGTCTACTTGAAAGCGCTTATGGTTCTGGTACAAGACATGTATCAAGAACAAGGTATTAACGAGGACACTGATTTCTTCCATTTAGAGCATCGAGATTATCCTACTTTCACAGAGTTATATCAATTCATTGAAAATCGGGCCGATGAATCCTATAAGATGATTTCCAGCGAGATGATGAAACACATTCTCCTGTATATCAAGAGCGCTTATGATGGCGCTCTCAGCCCTCTATTTAACGGAATTACCAATATCGATGCGGAAGATTTTATCGACTTTGATATGCGTGATTTAATGCAAGGAAGCGAAGAATGCCAGCGTGCCGTGCTGTTCAATATCTCAACCTATTTATGGAACCGCATTTTGCTGAAAGAGGGCTGGACAATGCTGGCCATCGATGAGCTGCATATGTATCTCCAACATCCTTATATGAGGAAAACACTTCAGTCCATGGTGCTGCGCGCCCGAAAGTATAACGCTATGATTTGGTGTGCCACTCAGCAGATTACCCATTGTCTTAACCCCCAATATGCCTATGAGGTCAGTTCTTTGCTGAATTCTTCTCCCATTAAGTTTCTTTTCAATCTTGGTGATGTGGAATTAGGTGAGGTGAAGAAGGCTCTTAGCCTGAAAGACGGAGAAATCAAATGCATAGCAGCCGCAGTCAAACGTCATTGCCTGGTACTTGCAGGGAAAGAGAGATATGCCATCGAAGTTGGCACATTACCGTATGAAGAGCACTTATTTGGCAAAGGCGGTGGACAATAGGAGTTGATTGTATGTCCCCCGAAATAACTATATTCATTGCGAAAGCTGCCACAGATAAGCGCGTATGGATAGCTGTAATTGCCACTGTATGCGCACTTCTTTTTTGTCTGGCCAGTTGTTCAGCATTCTCGATAAGCAGCCTTGTTGCATTTAGCACATATCCATCTGAACCAGATGATTTGCTGGCCGTGGAAGCCGCTTATTCGGAACTTGAAACACAACATATTGAATCTCTTAAAAACAGTGAACAGACAAAGCCAGGCTATGACGAATACCGATACATAACCGACGCCGTCGGGCACGATGCACATGTACTGGCTTCCTATCTTTCCGTGGTTGTCGGCAAGTACAATATCCAATCGGTTTCTAATATCCTGCCTTCACTTGTCGCCCGTCAATATACCGCGAGTTACACCGAACAGGAGGAAATACGCGAGCGTGTTGTAGGTTACGAACCGGATTCTGAAGACCCATCTAAACTTATTCCTGTTATTGAAGAATACACCGCAAGGATATTGGTTACCACCATCACCAATAACTGGTTAAATTTTATTCGAGGCGATATCCCTGAGGACGCACAAGAGCAATATGATATATATTTCTATTTTAAGGGCAATTATCCAGATTTGTTCGGTGATTCTCTTACCATCCCCGATTACAGCACGGGGGAATTTATCTGGCCCTTGCCAGGCTATACCACCATCTCATCACCTTTTGGTTCCAAGCGGTTTATCAACGGAAAATGGGATGTACACAGAGGTATTGACATCCCGGCACCGGAAGGCACGCCTATTTATGCTGCCGCGACTGGTATAGTATCCACCAAAGCGCATTGGAGCTATGGAACGTGTGTCAAAATCAGCCATACCGAAAGCATGGTGACAATCTATGGACATATGGTCGCACGGGCACCAGGTATTACAGACGGCGTGGTAGTCACAAAAGGCCAGTTAATTGGTTATGTGGGCTCTACTGGAAATTCGACGGGATACCACCTTCATTTTGAAGTTGATATCAACGGCATCAACACAGACCCTGCACTCTTTATTGAAAATTTCCCTACTTGATACCGAATGTAAAGAAAGGGGGTACGACACTGTGTCGTACCCCCTTCCCCACATCCGTTTTTCCTTGCCAGATTGCCTCTTTGCAGGGGGGTACGACACTGTGTCGTACCCCCCCTTCCCCACATCCGTTTTTCCTTGCCGGATTGCCTCTTTGCAGGGGGTGCGACACTGTGTCGTACCCCCTTTCCCTCATCCGTTTTTCCCCGCTAGAATGCCTCTTTGCAGGGGGGTGCGACACTGTGTCGTACCCCCTTTCCCTCATCCGTTTTTCCCTGCCAGAATGCCTCTTTGCAGGGGGGTGCGACACTGTGTCGCACCCCCTTTAATCCGATACCTAACCATTAAGAATAGAGGGGATTTTGTGAATCAATGTACCTTAATCCTTGCCGACGGAACGGAAATCATTATTGATGGTGACCTTCACCATATCGACTTCAGCAAGTGCTCCAGTGAAGAAATCATTTCCTTTGCTAAACAGTATCTTGCCGAACATCACATTTTTACAAAAGAAGGAGGAAGTAGCACTCATGAATGAAAAAGGTATCAAGCCACAGTCTTCAGAAGAACAGTCCCAGAAACGCAATGCAATAGATATTGCAAAAGAACACATCCAACAGCTGTGTGAAGGATTCCAGCAATCCCCTGAAAAAATTGCCGAATATTTAACATTCGCTGCACAGTTCTACAATTATAGTGCGCGAAACACAATGCTCATCTATCATAAAAACCCCCATGCCGTTTTTGTTGCCAGTAGAACAAAGTTTCAAGAAATGGGGTTTGCTTTAAAGCGCGGTGAATACTTTAAACCCACCTGGATTCTTCGGCCAGAAAAGAAAGCATTTTTCCAGCGTGGTGATGAAATAGTGGCTCTCAAAAATGCTACGCGCGAAGAGCGCGAGTTGTTGGCACAGGGGACTCTTGAGACATTCACCCGCACGTATTTCAGACCTGCCCGTGTTTATGAACTGGCTCAGACAGATTGCCCACCTGAACAGTACCCAAAAATTTGTGGCCGTGGATTTTCGGATGCAGAGCACAAGGCTCTATATGAACGCCTGAAAGTAGCAGCAGAACTTGGCGGATTTTCAATAGAAATCCACACACTAAATAGTTCTTCTCTGTCAGGCTATTGCATCCCTGAAGATAAGAGAATAGTTCTCAACGAAAATCTTGGTGATACAGAACGCTTAGTCACATTAAATCATGAATGGGCACATGGAATGTTACACATATCTTCCGACCTTGCCCCAGAGATAAAGGAATTTGAGGCTGAAGCTGCGAGCATCGTTTTACAGCAGCGCTTTAATTTGCCGGTATCGGATGAATCAAGAGCTTATATAGCTAACTGTCTAAGGCAATGCCATGAAAATCCTGATTTCAATTTGGAAAAAAGCCTGTGCCGCGTCATAAATCACGCCAATTTTGTGTCCGAACATATGGAGCTTGAGGAGCTGAGACAGGCAATTCAAAATACTCTTCCACAAGAGCATTCCATTGAACAAATCAACCAGGCTTTTATGCAAAACATCTAAGGGGGGATGTCAAGAAAAAGCTAAAGTCTCAAAGGAGTTCAAAAGGAAAATGAAAAACGATAAAAAAAGCCATTCTCCCATATCGCGTATTGTGTTATGTTCCGCCATTGGCCTGATGCTATATTTTGTACTTTCTCTTTTTCTGGGTATCCAGCCAGCACTTACAGCATCCAGCAAAGGCCAAGCCCTTCTTCTCATGTTGGGGCATTTATGGTGGCTCAAACTTTTCATCATTGCTTTTTGCATTTTAGGTTACCTTGCGCTTCATGGAAAGCCCAAACTGGCCATCCGTGATGACGTAGCAGGAAGCGGACAGCACGGTGACGCACATTTTGCAAGTGATACGGAAGTAATGCGCGCATTCAAAACAATTTCATTTGGGCGTGAGTGCGTACCTGGCTTTCTGGTGGGACTGGAAAAAGAAAAATGGGTTATCGATGATAGTGATGCTCATATGATGCTTCTGGCTGGAACAGGTGCAGGTAAAACGACCACTGTATTTATCCCAACCTTGGAATATAACTTTCGGGTCAATCAAAACACTGGCGGGCGCGGGGCATCCATGCTTGCCCTCGATGTAAAAGGTACCCTGTATGAAGCGACGGCTGCCGAGGCTCAGGCGAAGGGATACCGCACCCCTGTCATAAATCTGCGAGATGTGTTTCGGTCCTATCCCATCAACATTTTGTATTCTGTCAACCGTGAAATCGATGCTTGGCGGCGAAGTGAAAGCGAAGACCAAAAAGCAAAACACTATGGCGCGGCAGAGCGTTATGCCAAAACCCTTTCTGATGCCATCGTCAATTTGGTTCCTCGAAACGGCGGAGGAGACAATCAATTTTTTATTGACACCGCCCAAAATATGATTACCGGATTTATCCTTTTGGTATCGCTTTATGCGCCACCCGAGGCCAGGCACATTATCAGCGTCTTCGGCTTAATCATCGAGCTATCCAGTAATGATGAAAGCCTTTTGCCTATTGGAATGCAAAAAACCAAGTTGGCCACGCTTATGGAGCATATCCAAGACGACCGCATACGGAATTACGTTGCACCGGCTACCTGCGCAGACCAACGTACATCACTCAATATTTTTTCAAGTGCATTGGCAGACCTCCTAAAATTTGTCGATGCGGAAATGGAACAACTACTCACGGGCTATTCGGAAGAATTGTCGGCTGAAAAATTCATCAATCAGCCAACTATCATCTATATCATCTGTCCGGATGAAAACCCCACTCGGCACTTTCTGGCTAGCCTCTTCATTCGTCTGTTCTCTAATGAACTGATTGAGTTTGCAGAGCAACCCTCCAATGGAGGTATCTTACCCAGGCAAGTATTATATCTGGCAGATGAATTTGGCAACTACCCACCCATAAGAGATATAGAGGCACTATTTAGCGCGCTTCGAAGTCGTAGAGCCAGGCTTCTGATTTCATTACAGGGCGATAGCCAGCTTCGTACCAAGTATGATGAACAACGTGCAATCACAATTGAAAGCAACTGTATGATTTTCATGTTTTCCGCATTAGCCCCTTCCGCTTCGCAAACAGCCAAACGCATCTCAGAAATGTTGGGCAATGAGACTATCATGACCGGGAGTAAATCAATTTCGAAAGGCGTTACTACCACGAATACTTCTTTGGCCGGACGTCCACTACTTACCCCTTCTCAACTCGTACGATTGCCGTGGGGACAATTTATCGTACAGAAAACAGGATATGCCCCCTATATTGCTCACATGCGGCCATACAAAGATTATCTCAAGCTAGAGGCCGAACAGCAGGTTCCTCCCCCTTCTCTCAGGTATTCTTCGGTGCTTTCCGCTTCAGCAGCCATGATAGAAGCAGTAGCCAAAGGGCATCTTTATCATCTTAGAAAAGGGATGTTTGATTCTGAAGATAGTGACTGGTAAGCCATACGGGAAAATGGCGCTGTTATGCGAAAAAAGGCAATTCACCCATACGTTTTTCTTTGTCCGGCCATACGCAAAAACCGCGCTGTTAAGCCAAAAATGGCATTGCATACAGCTTTCCAGCTTTTAGCGTTGGGAAAAAGCCATACAAAATACCATACGGGAAAAGCAGCCCGCACTGCGGGATGCTGTGGTGTGAGCCATACATTTGTATGGCTCGCTTTATCCTGCATGAACTCCAACGTGATGGAAGCATTTGGAAATCTGTTGAAAACTTTTGTCTCGATGCTATCCTACCGCCATATATCTGGGGAAATTTGGATATTCCTTTTGCATCCAAAACAATGCAAAAAAAGGGGGTACGACACTGTGTCGTACCCCTGAAAAAGTCGTTACAGAGAGGGCTTCCAACCTGACAAAAGAAAACAATTAAAGAAGGTGTTACCATGACCACTGAAAAGAAAACCTACAATCTGGATGCACGGCTTGTCAAGGACGTTGAAGCGATTGCTCAGGCTCAAGCAACCAGCAATACTGCTGTGATTGAGAAAGCCATACGTTTGTATCGCGATTACATATATCTTGAAGAAAAAGCCACTTTCTTGCCCGAGCAAATCCAGAAAACATTTCGTTCAGAGCTCGCAATGCTGGAACAGCGACAAAATGTCAAAATTAACAAGCTGTTATCCGAACTGGCGATTCAGGAAGGTATTATAGCACAAATACTGGCCAATGAATTGGAAGTGGATTTAGAAATGATGCCTGTATACCGGCGTCGCGCAGTCGAAGCACTGCGAGCAAGCAATCGTGTGTTCCGGCTGGATGGAGATGATTATTGATGGGAATTGCCTTTTTGAAGTCGCGTTTTATCAAATCGCCTGAACATATTGGAAATTACATTGAATATCTGGAAAAGCAAAACCCGTTGTTTTCACAATTTGGAGAACTGGAGCTGGCAGAAGCCTTAGAAGATGCCCTTTATCCGTCTAACAGTATTGCCTGGGACCAAATATTCTCCATTACCGCAGAAGATGCAACACGTCTGAATATAGACCGCGAATATATGAAAAATTTGCTAAACACGCAGAAGCATCGTATTGCGGCAGCCTACAATATTTCTCCATCCAATCTCCGCATCATTGCTTCCTTTCACGATGTTGACCATCATCCACATATCCATATGCTAATTTACAGCACAGACAGGCGAGAGGGTTATGTGAAAGTCCATAAGAATGCTTCAAAAGAGGAGATTTTAAACCGTGCTTCTGAAAAATTAAAAAGCATCCTTACGAACGCAATTTTTCATGATGAGCGAATCAGTATTAAAAAAGAAAAATCTTCCAAGCGTGACGCCCTGCGTCAGTCATTGGAAAAAGCTATCAATGTAAAATCCGAAATACAAAATCAGCTTGCCACTCTGGCGAAAGACCTGGCCGCTTTCTCGGGCCGTAAAACCGCATATGGATACCTGCCGCCTCAGTTAAAGCAATCAGTAGATAAGCTGCTTGAAAATATCGTCACACATGACGCCACCTGCATAATGGCCTATGAAAGCTATGCAGCCAGCCACCGTGCACTCCTTCAGCACTATGCCAAGCGTCCTGAAGTGCTGGAGGAAAAAATGAGCGAATGGCGGCATGATTTCTTTCATCCAATAAAAGGTGGAGATACAACACGGCATAATCTCATTTTGAAGGCTGCCCTGTCTCTTTCTCCTTCACTGGAAGTAGAACCAGACACAAAAAAATACTTTCAGGTCAATCCTGCCCGTCCTCATTCTGAGGATACAGCGCGCAAAACCGCCGCCGAATATTTATATGGCTCTCATAAAGTGCCAGCCACAAAAGGTTATGCCGCACTGGAAAGCTTATCAAAAAGTAAAACCGGCAGTACATCAAGCTGGGCACTGTATTACATGGCAAAAATGAGATTATATGGAATTGGTACTACCCGCAACTACGAGGACGCACTGAGGCTATTCGCTCAATCTCAACAGGCCGGGAATGAATATGCCGAACAGGCTTTGCGAACTGCTAGACAGGAGCATATTGTTTATCATGCGAAATCTGCTTTGGCAATTACCCGCACTCTCATTCGCCAGCTCGCACAAAACATGTCGCAAACTACCACACAAAATCACACAATGGGACTTACACGTCATCAAAAACTACGGCGTGCCATGAAACACAAAAAAGAACTTCATGAACCACTCTATCCATAGAAAAGGAGAAATTACAATGATTAAATTTCCACATGCCATTTTGGATGAAAAACTGTCTCCAAATGCGTTGAAGGTCTACTGCTATTTACTTTCCTGCAGCCGCAACCAAATTGCCATTGTACGCAGCCAGCGGGTTGCCGATGTTTGCCATATCAGCCGCGCAACGGTATTCAACGCTCTGAAGGAGCTCAATGAACATATGCTTATAACAAAAGCCCATCGCTTTTACGATGGGCATTACATCTCGAATGAATATCGCTTGTCTATTCCTTCCGGCCGCTGGAGCGCTGTGAGAAGCACTCCAGCCGTGTTTTCCCTTCAGGGAACGGTATTTGCCGTGTATCTCTATTTGTGCTGCTGCCGCAATCGCAGGCAGCGGGCCTTTCCGTCCCTTCGTCAAATCGCAGCGAGGTTGGACATATGCAAAACTACAGTGCTGAGGGGTATCAGTTTTTTGACAGAAATTGGTTTATTGACAAAGGCCGCGTACCGCGCAGGAAAGCATAACCTGTATATCATTCTTCCCTTTACCGATATTTCCGACAAAAAGAAAAGGGCCTCCGCCCTCCCCGGCGTCGGCCCTCACAGTACAAAAATTGGTCACCACAGCCATTTTTGTATTTTCATCTTATCTTTCTTTTCTGTTTTTGTCAAGGACTTTTCTGCGTCTTTTTCTATATTTTTAGGGAAAGTGGGCCATTTTTTAGACAATTCCCTTTACCCACCTAAGTTAACCAGACAGAGAAAAAAGTCAAAATCATTATCAGGTACTTAATAATATGCACAAGAACCTTAGTCTAAGAAAAATATCGAAACATAAGGTGCGGCCCGTCTGGCATCTATGCACTATAAAATTATGAAGAAATCTCACGTGAGTTTTGCAAATATTATTTGCAATGCACTTGCAAATTACGTGAAATTTGAATATAATAATAGTGCAAGCTAAGAATGACGAGGAAAGGAAGTGCTAATCATGGCAAAAGAAAATATGACACTACGAATGGAGCCGGAGCTGAAAGCGCAGGCGGCAGCTCTTTTTAAGTCGCTTGGAATGGATTTAAGTACGGCAACAGGCATTTTTTACCGTCAGGCACTTAGATGCCATGGGCTCCCCTTTGAGGTTAAGGCTGACGAACCGAACGCTGTTACCTACGCAGCAATGGAAGCAGCAGAAAAGGGAGAAGATATGTATGGGCCGTTTGATAATGTTGATGATTTGATGGAGGCCCTGAATGCTTAAAGTGGAATTTTCAGGTCAGTTCAAGCGAGATTATAAGCTCGCAATCAAGAGAGGCTGCAATCCCAAAAAGCTGGAAATGGTGATTGGGCTTTTATGCAATGAGCAACCTTTGCCGGATGTGTACAGAGACCATGCCCTTACCAACTCCAGAAATTATAAGGGAATGAGGGAGTGTCATATTGAGCCGGATTGGTTATTAGTCTACAAGGTGTATCGAGATACTTTGATTTTGAAGTTGATTCGTACAGGTTCTCATAGCGATTTATTTTAAGTGTAAGAATGTGGGGAGTGATTCGTGTGACATTCCTTAAAAAGCTGGGATTCGGAATACTTGCGGTAGTGGGAGGTGTGGTCGCGGTCGCGGTAGATTCTCTTGCAGGTATTATAAAATCGCCCTGTATAAACGAAAAACAAGGGGTACGACACAGTGTCGCCCCCCCTGACAGACAAAAGAAAACACTGGTAGAAAGCCGCTTTACACACGCTGTGTAAGGTGGTTTTTCTTTGTCCGGCTTATACGCTATAGCCCCACGCGCTCTCCCTCATGGGACTTTTCATTATACAGTGGCAGAGGGGTACGACACAGTGTCGTACCCCCTGCCGGACAAAAGAAAACAATGTCAGAAAGCCCTTTCGGGCGTTTTTTCTTGTGCAACACATGACGGTAAGATATAATGAGGATACGGAAAGGAGCGGGACACAATGTTTCAGGGATGGCTTATGAGCCGTGATGAAAAAATAGCGGAAATCAGCGGAGACAGCCTTACGCCTATCCAAAACAAACTCCTGCCGCTATTTTTTGAATGCAGCAACAGCCTGACCGATTGGCTGAACTCCCGCGCTATGGACTACAAAAGCCGGCCAAATGCCCGTATGCTACGGAAAGTGCTCCGCATCAGCGGCCTGCGCGCGTCCGAAATGGTGCGCCTTGTGAATGCGGCATGCCTCACAGATACTTATTGGGTCAAACCAGCGGATTCCGAATTAACCTATCAGGATGTACGATTCCACAGCAATGAATACTGGCGGGCCGCTTTATTCGGGCCTAAGCTTTCGGATTTTTCCGCTTC
>ERZ780150.635-NODE-635-length-28970-cov-3.304340_pt1 | contig 28970 bp, 23 predicted proteins | sample MGYA00511019_ERZ780150 | MGnify/ENA primary metagenome ERZ780150 (study PRJEB29588, sample SAMEA2151633) | human gut metagenome | biome: human gut; feature: human-associated habitat; material: faeces | place: Denmark | collected 2008/2010 ...
TGCCGGCCCCGTCAAAGGCTTCCGGCCCCTGATCCGTTTCCCAGAAGGCTGTCGCTCCTGAAAACAGCATGCTTCCCCACCTTTCCGCAATCTGGCCAAATACCGCCTCTCCATAAATATCAGGCTCCTCCAGCAGCGCCTCGTATTTGAAAATACTGTGGCTCAATGTTGCAGCCAGCCAGCGGCCTTCGCAAAGCCCCTGCCGCAGCTCGGCCCTTCTCTGCGTCGGACAGGCCTTGGTGTACAGCGCCAGCGCCTGAATCAGCTCCGCATACTGAAGCCTTTGATTGTCACGCAGGAAGGAGGCGTACGCTCCGTTTTCCTCATCCCAGAAGGCCTCCAGGCCTTCCGCAAGCGCCCGGCATTCCTGAATAAGCGACCCGGCGTCCCGGCCCAGATATCCATACAGGGCTGCCATCCGCTGCAGTGCAAGAAGGCCAAACAGCTGCAGCCCCGCATCTGCGGACGGCAACAACAGCGATCCATGCTCCATGGGCTGCCCGTCCAGCAGTTCATTCCATTCGTAAAAATTCCAATAGCCCGGCTCCTGATAGCAAAAGGCCGTCCCGTTATGTATATGGCCGCGCAGGCTGTCCAGGATTTTATCCGCGGTTTCAAGCATCTCTTCACCGAAGGCAAGGTCACCGCTGTATCTGCAATATTCCTCCAGCGCAACGATAAAAGCCAGGCTGAAGCTCGGGATGTTGACCGGCACCCTCGCCGGGGCGCACAGCTCTAAAAGTCCGTCTTCCCGCTGGGAAAGAGCAAGCAGCCGCAGATTTTCCCGCGCGTAGTCAAATTCCCCGAAAGCATAATAGCCGCAAAGCATCTGATTTCGGCTGTCAAAGCCGTAAAGCGCCTGCTCCCGCCAGGGACAGTCCTCATAATGCTCATGCATGCACAGGTGAAGCGTTCGTTTTGCCGTCTCATAAATTTTAGTGTGCAGCAGGCTGCCGCACGCAAAAACCGGAGCTTCATCCACCGGATATTGTACCTCAAGCAGTCCGGCTTCATAGATGACTGCCTCCCTGCAATGGATAAACAGCTGCAGATAACGGCAGCCCAGGCGGCGGAAATAGTGCACGAAACGGCTGCGCTCCGGCCCGGAAGCATATGCCGCGGCAAAGGATCTTGCGCCCACGCTTGTTCTTACCCGCAAATCCTGCAGATGCTCCCCGAAGCCAATCTCTATTTCGGCAGGGACCGGGGTTGTAATATCCAATGCCAGATAACCGCTTGTCATTCTTTCCAAATCAAGGACGAGAAACAATCCGTCCTTCTCCTCTGTCTTCAGATGCAGCCCGGAAGGCCTGGGCAGCTCCCTTCCATATTCACCAGGATTATAAGCAAGACCCGATAATTCCCTGTAATAAAGCCCTGCTCTCTGAAGCCGTTCTCCGATGCTGCCCTCCGCTTCCATACGGAAGACCCCCTGCGTCATGATCCGGGCCTTCCGGCAATCCTTTACAAGCAATTCCTTTACAGGCCGCTTAACCAATCGGGCCGCCTTTTGGACAACAGCCGCCTTTTCCCACAGCACAGGCTCCGGCGTGTGGCAGCGGAAGGTCATTCCCAGCTGCGGAGTGATGTTTTCCACCTCTCCCTGTATATAGCCCGGAAGGAGCCTTGCCCGGCAGCTTCCGCCGCTGCCGCATAAAAGCACATTTCCCTGCCGGATTTCAAACCGAAGCCCCGGGGGCTCACGGCGGCAGACCGAGCTGTCCCTGCCGGGATACCAGACCCTGATTTCCAGCAGATTCTCACCTCTGTGGAGAAACGGTGTGATATCCGGCGTCTGCACAGCCTTGTAATCCGGGAAATCGGCATATTGGGCCGACGGAATATACTGCCCGTTCACAAAAGCCGCATACTGACCTTCCACGCTGATATGGAGCTTAACCCGCCCCTGCGCCTGCGCCGGCCGGAAGCTTATCTGAAACTGCCCGTAGCAATTGCACTCTGGGGCCCCACACAGCCAAATCCATTCGGAACAGGGAGAAAATAAGCCTTCCCTCTCATTTATTGCCATCGCAAGCCCCCCTGTCCTTTCCTTTCGTATCACAGGCCGACACCAGCCCTTGTTCCTCCTCCGGCAGATACAGCCTGAGGAAATCCCCCATTCTCAATACCGCTGCCTCCGCTTCCGGAAAATCCCCGATAAAAATCGGCCAGGAATGCGGCATATGGTCCCCCACTATCAGTTCCACCTGGTTTCCCGCCCTGCGGCTCTTCCTGTAAAAACGTATGGCATCGTCAAAAAGGAGTTCATCCGTTCCCACATATAGCTGCATAGGCGGCAGCCCCAACAGATCCCCGTAAAGAGGCGACAGCCATGGGTGCGTTTTATCCCGGCCCGGTGCATACAGCTCCGCCACATCGCTTATAATAAAGCTGTCCTCCGCAAGGATATAATCAAAATCCGCCATCTCCGTATGGCTTCCCTCCATGGTATCCATGAAGGTAATCGGACTCATCAGAACCGCTGCCGCCGGCATGGGAAGCCCTTCCTCCTTCAGCCTCAGAAGCAGTGCCAATGCCAGATTTGCACCCGCCGACTCTCCCGCCAGCGCGAGATTCTGCGCCCTCCAGCCCTTCTCAAGCAACCCTAAATAGAATGAATAACAGTCATCCATACCTGCCGGGAAGGGATGCTCCGGCATCAGCCTGTAATTGAAATGTACCGCGGCAAAACCGATTTTTTTTGCCATAGGCGCCAGAAAAATACGGGTCTGACGGATACTTCCCAACGACCATCCGCCTCCATGGATATACACCATCGCTTTATTCCCCGGACACCCTTCCGGAACCAGCCACTCCGCCTGTAGATTTCCAATGCGGGTTTTGTGCTGTAAAACCCCGGGACAGCCGGCATCCTCCGAAGTAATGCGCTCTTCCTGAAGCTGCCGCAGCCTGGCATACCCTATCCTGCGGGGATTGTCAAAAGGGGAGGTACGAAATTTTTCTGCAAAATATAAATACTCTGAACTTGGCATAATAGCAGCTCCAATTACAGTGACCTGTTTGAAATCACGGCTCTGATTTCTATGTGATTATGATAACATCCTGTTGATACGGAGTCCATGCATTTGGGGGCTAAAAACATACACTTTTTTACAAAATCACTTTTTTTGCCTCCCGTACGGACAACACAAATACAGGGAAGGATTCCTCCTTCCCTGCATGAATTGCCATTTCATTATTCATATTGCCGTTTTCCTGAATTCCCGGGGGGAAATGCCGACCTGGTTCTTAAAAAAGCGGGAGCAGTAAAACTCATTATTAAAATGCAGTTCGGCGGAAATGTCCCTGACAGACATATCGGTCGTCTGAAGAAGGAACTTAATCCGGTTTAACAATATGGTATTCAGATATGATTTTACACTCTGCCCGGTGGCCTTTTTGTAATGATACGCCAGCTTGCGGGGCGTGGTACCGATATTCTGGCACACATCGCCTATCGACAGGTCCGCATAAATATGAGTGGTCGTATAAGTGAAAAATTTTTCAAATTTAAGATAGATTGACAGATCGTCCGAGTACTTTTCCACAAACGGCTGAACCGCGCCCAGGATAATCTGATCCAGCTTCAGCCGGAAGGGCAGAACCGCTGAAATATCGCCGCTGTGGAGCACCTCCTTAAGCCTTTCAATTTCCTCCCTGGAGCTGTCAATCTCCAGAATGTGATCCAGCTCCGACAGCAGATCCTGGTTCGGGAGGATGAAAACCCTGAAATGAACATACAGTTTTTCCAGATAGGTATCACATTGGCTGGAAAAGGGAAGCTTCGCCGGTATCAGGTAAATATGGTAGGGCTGCAGCGTAAGGGTTCCCGATTCCGTAATAAGCGCGCCCTCGCCGCCCAGGGTGATATAAAGCCGGTTCACATTGTCATGGGGCGTGCAGCACCATTCCTTTCCCACTATGACATGCCTTAACTGCGTCAGTTCAATATTCAGATACTTGTATATATTCATCGCCGAGGAAAACAGGTAATCATATCTGTGCTGCATAAGCCGCTCCTTTTATCACTGTGGTTTTAACCTGCACGGATTGCCGCAGGGTATATGCTGTTTTTATTAAAGTATAACACAGCGGAAACCATTTCACATCTCCTTAAAATATTATAAAAAACAGACTTTTGCTGTTACAAAAACGGCTTTCCGGGCCAGCTGTCTGTTGCCGTTCATTTTTCCCCTATATAATAAAAATATCGGAATCCGAAAACGGTCATTCACATCAATTTTAGGAGGTATCTGAATGCAGCACTACAAAAATTTTAAAACCGCCTCATATGTAAGGGGTGAATTCCTGGCACAGGCCGAATTATCTGCCATAGAAAAGGGGATTGAATATTTTTCCAAATATCTTCCCCTTGATAAGGTCTACCTGGATACTCACCGGGAAATCTACGATGTACCGCCGGAAAAGATGAAAAAAATTAAGGCTCTTTTCCAAAAGGCGGGAATCCAAACCTCGGGAGCCATTACTTCCACGATATGTTTTCCTGAAGATCGTAAAACGCGTATATTCGACACCTTCTGTTTTTCCGATCCTGTTTACCGACAGAAGTATTTGGATATTGTAAAATATACCGCCTCGGAATTTGACGAAATAATCCTGGATGATTTCTTTTTTACCTCCTGCCGCTGCGAAAGCTGCCTGGAAGCAAAGGGGACACAGTCATGGGCGGATTTCCGTCTCAGGCAGATGGCGGATTTTTCAAAGGAAGCAGTGGCAGCAGCGAAGGAAGTAAACCCGGACTGCCGGTTTATCATCAAATATCCCAACTGGTATGAATCCTATCAGGAATGCGGCTATAATCCCCGTATCCAAAAGGATATCTTTGATGGGATTTATACCGGTACGGAATCCAGGCATCCCAAATACAGCCAGCAGCATCTGCAAAGATACTTAAGTTACAGCATGATACGTCTGATGGAAAATACCGCACCGGGAAAAAACGGCGGCGGATGGATTGATCAGGGTGACAGTGAAGCAAATATGAATATCTGGCTGGAACAGGCCTGGCTAACTCTTCTGGCAAAGGCCGGCGAGCTTACCTTATTCAGTTTCTCCGAGTTAATGGATTCTCCCGTTATACCGCCTCTGGGACAGCAGCTGATACGAATTGATTCCCTCCTGTCACAATTAGGAACCCCATATGGAATCCCGGTTTATGAACCGTTTGATGCGGACGGCGAGGATCAGCTTATGAATTATCTGGGCATGACCGGGCTTCCACTGGAACCCACCCCTTATTTTCCGGAAACCGTCCCTTTTCTTCTGTTAACGGCCAGCGCCGCCTGCGATAAGCAGATCGTTGAAAAGCTGAAGGCTTATGTAGCAGAAGGAAATACGGCTGTCATTACAAGCGGATTTTTGAAAGCCGCCGAAGGGCAGGGCATCCGGGATATGACCTCCCTTTCTTTTACGGGACGCAAGGCGGAGGGGCATGAATACTGGGCGGATGTATTCCAAAACGGTCCCCCGATGGCATTAAAAGGAACCACTCCTGTATTCATGGATGTTCTTCAGTATAAAACAAATGCCACCTGGTGTGACCTTGCCCTGATTTCGGAATTCAACAGCTTCCCGCTGCTGACAAGGGATTTCTATGGAAAAGGCCAGCTTCTTACCCTGACGGTACCCGATGATTTCAGCGGCCTGTATAAATTCCCGCAGACAGTCAATCGGATCCTGCACCGCGTTTTTTCAGAGCACCTGCCTGTGTACCTGGACATGCAGGCCAGATGTAATTTGTTCCTATACGATAATGATACCTTTGGTGTCTTATCCTTTCACAATGCTTCCTCGCAAGCGGGCATTGTCCTGAATATCCCTGGCTTTTGCGGGATTCAGGATCTGGAAACCGGACAGGAATATTATCCGATCTGTGACGCAGGCGGAGAACAGGTGATTCCTGTAACATTATGCGGCGGAGTTTTCCGTTTCTTCAGGCTTATAAATAAGTGATGTCAAAACAAGGGGGGCCTCCATACGGCCCCCCTTCCTTTATCTCTGTTCTGTTTTATTTACCCTTACCCGCGCTCAGGACCTCCTGCACCGCGGCTTTGGCTGTTTCAAAATTGATTCCATATAATCAGCTTCATTCAGGCCGGGTTTCCCGTTCCAGCTTTTCCACTATCTGAAACAGAGCGTCTGTAGTTCCAACATTCCCCGGAAAAATAATATAAGGGATTCCGGGGAACCTGCTTTCCTCCCCCGTGATCCAAACAGGCACGCCGGGAAGGATCTGCCCGGGCACAAAGGCTCTTTTTACCTGCAACGCTTTTGTACCGATATCGCTTGACGTAATTCCGCCCTTTGCCACCAGATAACGGGGGATCAGCGGCAGGCCGGCCACGATTTCCGTCACCGCCTCTGAAATCCTGACCGACAGGGCCAGATTTTCCTCCTGTGTCTGCCCCGGCGCACCGATGCGCTGCCTGCTGGTATAAAACACCACGCTCTCTCCCTCCTGCAACAGCCGGGAGACTTCTTTACCTATCCGTTTTATTTCCTTTCTGAATTTTTCTTCATCCGCCGCATCTATGACAGAAAACTCCAGAAACCGCAGGCCTTCTTTTTTATGCAGCGCTTCAAGCTGAGCGGTGGTCCTTTGCACATGGGAACCGGCCACTATCAGGCCTCCTGCTGCGCTTTCCTTGTGTATTGGCAGCTCCTTCCCCTCCAGAAGCGGACGTTCCCCGATTCCGCCCAGTACTCTAACAAGCGATGCGGCAGATCGGAACAGATACCGTTTTCCCTGTGCCATGGCCTGCATCAGCGCAATGACAAACACCTTTAAATCCGCATAGCAGACGGCATTTACCACTACCTTTCTAAAATCGAATACCCCGGCCAGCTTTTTTGCAATGGAGGGAATGTCATATGCCCTCAGTTCTTCCAGGGTAACCGTGAGCACCTCCTGCCTTCCAACCTTTCCCTCATATTTTTCTTCTATCCATTCCTTCAGATCTGAGCTTTGATAGGAAAAAGAGGAATCCTTTGCAAATTCACTTGTTCCCACAGGCTGCAGCCTTCCGTCCTGTATTTCCAGATAATGGACATCGTTGACTGTATAACGTCCTCCCTCCTCAAAAAAAGGACACAATATCTCACCGTCTACCTGCATCCCCCCTGCTTCCAGCCCTTCTCGCAGGGTTTCCGTTTCCACGGGATAATGGCCGCGCAGGGTGGAGTCCCCCCGACTGACAAGAAGGAAATCATTTCCTGTCTTCTGGGAAGCCTCCATCAGGTTCCCTGCAAGCTCCCGGTGAACCTGTATTGTTTTCTCCCTGCTCATTGCCCTGGAATTGGTAAGTATGAAAAATACTCTCTCTTTTCCCTCCATGCCCCGCAGCAGGCTCTCCCTGCTCCAGTCCGTATATACATAGATATCATGAACGGTCTGTATGCCTGTAGGGTCATCATCCAGTACAACAATTTTTTTCTTCTGCGTGTTTACCGCTTCCCGGTAAACACGTTCCTTTTCCACGTTCCAGATATCCGGGAATTGTGAAAAAAGTGCATCCTTTTCCAGCCATGGTGCCATTGTCTCTCCCTCCTTCATCCGGCGGCTGTCTCCGCCGCCTCCTGCTTTCCCAAAAAGGCCGCCGCTTTCCCGCGGCGGCCCTTTCGGCTGTTCAGTGTACAGGCAGATTACTCTGTATCCAGACAAGCCTCGGCTGCTGTGCCGTATATAAAGCCCTGCGGTAGCATGGCCGGCTGATCCGGTTTCGTTGTCATATGATACATTCTTTCTTCCCTGCAGCTTTCGTTGATTCCATCCAGAATCTCAATAGCATGGAGCCCCAGTTCCCCGCTACAGCGATGAGGACGGCCGTTGCGGATTGCCCATGCCATGTCCGCCACGCCGATTCCGCGGTAGCTGTCGATCCAGGTTCTTTCCTCTCCCGTAGCATTCGCAGGCAAAGGATTACGCTGGCCATAGCCGTGTGTCAACGGAACCGCGGCCATTTCTTCTCCCCTCTGTCCCCTTGCCAGATAAACCGGCCCAAAGAAATAATTGGGATCCTGCAGGATCAGAGTGCCTTCCGTACCATAAATCTCCAGCCTTGCCGTCTGCTCTCTGTGGCTGTCGCTGATAGCGGTAAAGGTACCGTAACAGCCGTTATAGAAATCCAGCGCCCCCGTCATGGAGGTGGGCAGCGTCATATCAAAGGGTTGATTGTATTTGGGATTTCTGGGATTTCTCTGCATATCCTGTACACGGAATGCCTTGGACAGACCCGTCACCCTTTTTACCGGTCCCAGAAGGTGGATCAGCGCATGCAGATAATAACACCCCATATCATAGGGGAGACTTCCCCCTGCCGTATACACAAAAGGAAGATTCGGATGCTTTTCGTCCTGCGTCAGGTTGTAGCAGCGTGCAACCATTGCCTGGGCATTCACCGGCTCTCCGATCAGCCCCTTGTCAATCAGATTCCTGGCTGTCTGGAGCGCGCCTCCCAGGAAGGTATCAGGCGCCTGGCCCAGACGCAGCCCCTTGCTCTGTGCCAGTTCATAAAGCTCCAGGGCGGACTCAAAATCCGTGGACATCATTTTCTCGGAAAATACATGTTTTCCTGCTTCCAACGCACGCTTTGTGATTTCATAATGTGACAGAGGATAGGTCAGGTTCACGACGATCTCAATATCAGGATCGTTCATGATTTCGTCCACAGTCATCTGACGGATATGAAACTGCTCCGCCCTTTTTTTACTGCGCTCCTCCACGATATCCGCAATTCCTACCACCTCGGTGATATAGAAGGTTTCCGTCATATTTTTAAGATAGGTATAGCTGATGCCTCCGGCGCCGATTACGCCTACTTTTACTCTGTTTATCATAAAATAAACCCTTTCCCTTTCCTCTTAATCAATCAAAATCCACACCTTTATATTTTTTCAACTGTCCGATTCCGAATTCGGCCGCCTTCATCATATCTTCCTTATACCGGCTGTTGGCACTGCTCAGCTCAATAAATCCGTATTTTACATCCGTATACGCTTCCGCCGCATCCAGAACTGCCTGAATATCCATTACCCCGGTACCGATATCCGTTGCCACATCGATATTGTATTTTCCGTAAAATTCTCCTGTGATAACCGGATTTTCAGGAAGGCCGTCAAAAAAGCTCCTGTGCTCTATATATTTGGGATGGAAATCATCCACATGCAGCATTTTTACACGTTTTCCAAATTTTTTCAGAATCTCCACCGGATCCTCACCGCCACGGAACACCCACATGGTATCAATTTCAAAATTCACAAATTCCGGATCCGTGTTTTCCACCAGCAGCTCAAGAGCGGATTTATCCCCGAACTTCTGGAATTCATGCGCATGATTATGATAAATGAACTGGATACCATTTTCCCTGCACTTTTTCCCAGTTTCATTGTACATCTCACAGCGTCTGAGCACCTCGTCCCTGTCTGTGAAAAAATCGGATGCCAGAGCCAGATATTCCCCGCCGATAATATGAAGCCTTTCGATTTCCTTATCCAAATCACTTGTAAGATAAGGACAGTAGTGCTTGGACGGATGTTCAATTCCCAATTCATCCATCATTTTCCGCAGCTCCTTCATGTCCGTTTTCAGCCCCGGCGTAAACATCGTTCCTGCCGACTCTATGTACTTATAACCATAGCCGGCTATTTTTTTCAGTGTCCCATAAGTATCTTCAAGGAACTGGTCCGTAACGGAACATGCCTGTAATCCACCCTTCATTTCTTTTCCCTCCGCTTTTTTGCCTTATTTTCGTAATCGTTAAGTCCTGTGCATTAACAATTACCACATTTTTTCCACAAAATCCTCCGGCAGACGTTCCTGTTGATGGAAGGTCGTCTGCATTTTATATGGCTTGCCAGTAGCAATGGCAATATTGAAGCCATCCAGCATTTCCGTAACATGACAGGCAAATTCACCGTTTGCCCTTGCGGGACGTCCTTCTTTAATTGCTTCAATCATCTCACACAGTCCCAGTCCGCGATTTTCCGCCGGACATTCAAATACCAGCGGCACATCCTTCTTAAATTCGCCGGAGCGGCTGGTCTTATCCCAGGAGATTTTACCCTGTTCATCACGCAGATCCGCCTCGAGCAGGACATGTACCCTGCTGCCTTCCCCATAATTATCCGGATCCGATAAAAACAGTGAGCCCTTCGTGCCATATACCTGTACACAGGGGCCATTTTCCGCGCCCCAGGTATCCCAACTGAAATTCACGCTGGCGCTGCGGCCATCCGTAAATTTCACGATACCGTTGTAATTGGTATTGACTTCCACATCCGTATAATGCTCTTTGATAGGGCGGGGATTGATACCGATGCCTCCGTAACAGCAAAGCTCCTCTGCCGGCCCCATAAAATAAAGCATTTCCGAAATACCGTAGGGTCCGATATCAAGCATGGGACCAGCGCCAATTTTATAGAAGAAATCCGGCGCGGGGTGAATGTTCTCCGGCCCATGGTACATATTCGCCACCTTTGCGCTCAGGACCTCCCCAATCAGGCCATCCTCAATCACCTTGCGGCAGGTCTGCACGCCAGCTCCCAGAAATACATCCGGGGCACAGCCTACGTAAAGCTGTTTTTCTCCGGCTAGCTTAACGATATCCGCCGCCTCCTTCAGGGTCAGCCCCAGAGGCTTTTCAGAATATATATGCTTTCCCGATTCAAGTGCACGCATATTCAGTCCATAATGAGCCTGCGGGGTGGTCAGGTTCAGCACCACATCAATTTCCGGGTCCGCGAACAGCTCATCCAGCGTCAGGACATGTGGTATGCCGTGCCTGGCAGCCAGCTTCTCCGCCCGCTCCCTGTCCAGATCACATAAGGCATAAATTTCCATGTTTTTGAAACGGCCCGTGATATTCGGCACATAATTTCTTGTACTGATATCCCCGCATCCGATTACACCAATTTTAAATACATCCTTCACTTTGCTTTCCTCCTGCCGCTGCCGCGGCCCTGCAGTTTCCGGGAACGCCTGAAGCGCTCCCGGCTCCGGCTTTATACTCCAAACTTCACCATACCGTCATAGCTTCTCTGTGCACATCCGTAAGGCTCCAGATCATAGGTGGAATCCTGCTCCACCACTGCATATTCCACGCCCGTTTCCTTACATGCCGCAACTACGGAGGGCCAGTCGATATTTCCCTGTCCCACCTCTGCAAACCGTTTATTTACCTGTTCGCAGCTTTCCGTACCGGGCTCAATCGCATAATCCTTGAAATGTATAATCTTCATTCTGCCTTCTACCTTACGGATCCAGTCGGCAAGCACCACACCGCCGCAGGACATCCAATGGGTATCCAGGATAAAGTTCACACCCTCCGGATCCGTTTCCTTAATCAGGATGTCAAGGCCGATAACACCGTCACCAAAAGAAGCAAATTCCAGCGCATGAGGATGATACAGCAGCTTCTTTCCTGCCTTCTTTACCTGTGCTGCAACGGCGTTCAGCTTCTTTGCATATTCCTTATAGCCCTCCACGCTTCCCCTATATTCCACAGGCAGGGTGTTGATGTCTATGTAGTCTGTCTCAAACAGATCGGAAAGCTTAACCGCATCCTCTATTGCCTGAGGGTTCTCGGCCAAAGCTTCGAATTTTGCACCGCAGCATAAATACTTCAGTCCATGCTTGTCAAGAAGCGCCTTATATTCCTCCGGGGTCACATAGCCGGGAATGATATACTGTACCGCTTCATATCCCATTTCCTTTACTCTGCCCAGAACCTCATCCAGTTTTTCCTTGTCTCCCAGATACTTCTGGAGTATGCCGATAATAATGCCTTTTTTCATAATTGTTCTCCTTCCGCCCTCCTGGGGCTTTGTGGGGGACCGCAGGGCTCTCGCCCTGCATGTCGCCCGTTTTCTAACTCATTTACAGCCTGTGAATAAGCTTCCTGTCAATTGCCAGCCAGCGCTGCGTCTGTTGCCTCACCGATAACCTTCAGGTTTTCCAAATCATAAGCGAGTACTTCATCATAGCCGAAGCCCTTAATCTTATCCTTCATTTCCTTCCAAAGCTTTTTAAAGGTTTCTTCATCCTCTGCATATACCATCTTCCAGGAGTATTCTTCAATCGTGTCACCGCACTGGGAACGCATGGTTTTGATTTCCCCGGAATCCTGAGGCTTATGATAGGAAATACCGGGCATTGGATGCAGTGCGTTCTTTTCCTTCACATAATCAAGAGGCCATTCCGCCTTAAAGGTTTCTGTCCACTGCTCATCGATCTTTGTCCTGTTTTCTTCCATTGTAGTTGACCACATGGAGGGATCATAGGGCTCATTGTAGGTCGGGTTCGTGTCCATCTTATAAACTACGGAAGAAACGATTCTATTTGCCCCGTCGGAGAAATTTCCGCCGCCCCATTCCTCCGGTACAGGTATGTTCTGGGGATCGCCACCCTGCAGAGCCTCCTTACCGAATTCTGTCAGGTAAGGTTTTCCATCCTTTTCTTCCCAGGTCAGCCCTTCCGGTCCTGCAAAGGTAAGCATCATGCCTTCTTCGGAATTCAGCCACTCAAAGAATTCAAACACTCTTTCCGGATCCTTAACAGTTGCACCCATAGCCATGGTTCCGCCCTGTCCGTGTACGGAATGTCCCAAAGGCGCATAATCCATATCGCTTACTGGTACAAATACCTGGCCTTTGCCTGCCGCCACATTTTCAGGCGTATTATACTGATAAATCGGGAACGGGGAATTAAATGCCGCACCGTCTGCAACCTTGGCATTCAAATCGTCAAAGTTCTGTGTGCTGGAATCCGGATCCAGCATTCCCATCTGGTTAGCCTTAAAATACATTTCCAGCGCTTTGTAATAAATACCGTTGTCATCTGCAATATCAAAATAATCTTTGCCGTTTGCCTTGTAGAACAGGAATCCGCAGTTTCCGCCATATCCATACATAATGGCATATTTATTAGCGCAGGTCATGGAGCCGCCGTCCCAGTCCGGGAAAAGTGAAAATGCATAGGCAGGCTTACCGGAATCGCTAGTGGGATGATTATCCTGCATCTGCTTGCATACTTTAAGAATATCATCCATATTTTTAATTTCAGGCGCGCCTATCTCGTAGTAATAATCCCATCTGGTATAAAAACCATTCTCCGGCGCACCATTTCTTACCTGCGCCGCATCCGTATTTTTAGCTACTCCTGAAGCGTTAGTCGGATAGGCATAAATTTTCCCTTCCGTTCCGAAGTTTTCAGACAGCCCCAGGGCGCCTGCCTCAAAGGGCTTTAATACCTCGCTATCCTTTGCCAGTTCAGTCATGTCATAAATCAGTCCGGCTTCCACACAGTCCTTCATTTTATCCGATCCAAGGCAGACAATATCTCCCAGCTCCCCTGCTGCCGAACGTGTCTGATAAATGGACTCTCCTGAAATGTTTGGTGCAATGATATTCAATTCGATATTAAATTTTTCCTTTATTATTTTTGCAAACCAGCCGCTTTGTAGTCCCTGATAGTTTGCATTGGCCGCAAACACATCAATGGTCAGGGTATCTGCATAAGCCGTGCTGTCTGATGCGTTTCCGCCTTCATTTTCATTTACTCCGGATGACGCTGTTTCTTCCCTGCTTTCCACCGCAGGCTCTGCTGCCGCGGGCTTTTCACCGGTACCGCATCCTATCACTGATGCCGCCATTACAGAGGAAAGTAATAATGCCATTATTTTGCTGCTTCTCTTTTTCATACATTTCTCCTTTACTTATTAATTCTTTTAAATAGTTTCTGCTCTCTGTTCCCCATACAATAGTTCCGATAGTTTATATTTCCTGCACCCCCTCCTTTTTTAACTTTACCACGCAGCTCTGCAGTCTCAAATGGAACATTTATCCTTTCACCGATCCGATCATAATACCCTTGACAAAATACTTCTGGAAGAAAGGGTACACCATTAAAATCGGAAGGATTACCACTACAGATACCGTCATCCGGATGGAGGTCGGCGTCTGCATCGTGGCCAGGGACGAGGTGCTTACCACCGTACCGTTCTTTATCATGGCCGCGAGAGAACTTGCCTGGTTAATATACTGATACAGTAAAAACTGCAGCGTATACAAGGCCGGTTTTGTCATCAGGATCAGCGTATCCTGGAAGGAATTCCACTGTCCTACCGCCGCGAAGATGGCTATGGTCGCCATAATCGGCTTTGCCAACGGAAGCATGATTTTCATAAATATCTTCATCACGCTCGCTCCATCGATTTCCGCCGCTTCCTGAAGCGCCGAAGGAATGGATTCCATATAGGTCTTCACAAGAATAATATTGAAGGGCTGCACGATGGCCGGCAGTACATATGCCAGAAAATTATTAGTCAGATGCAGGTTTCTCATGGTAATGTACCAGGGGATAAGTCCCGCGTTAAAATACATGGTAATGATCGTGAAACGATACCAGAACGTTCTTGCCCACATCTTCTGCTGTGTAAACATAAAGCCCAGATATGCGGCCCCCAGCACTGCTCCCAGCGTTCCCAGCACGGTTCTTGCCAGGGAAACTATAGCTGCACTTGCAAGATCCGGTATTTTGAACACATCCACATAATTTTGAAGATGAATCCCCTTCGGCCAGAACATGATCTGTCCGTTTGCACTGATATCATTGGCACTGATAGTATTGATAATCAGATAATAAAAGGGATAGATGCAAATGAGAGTAAACAGGGTAAAAAACAACCCCAGGAACAGATTGAAAATCCTGTCCCCCGCAGACAGCTTTCTGTTTTTCATCTGAAATTCCTCCCTTCTATACGATGGATTCGCCGCGCAGCAGCTTGGATACGCCGTTGACGGTAAATAACAAGGTTACGCTGATAATGCTCTTAAGCATACTGATTGCCGTTGCCAGGGAATAATTTCCCGCCTTGATTCCCAGGTTATATACATACAGGTCAAGAACCTGGATTTTATCCGTATTGAATGCGTTCTGGAATACAAAATACTGATCCATGCCGTTGTTGAGAAAATTCGCCACATTCATAATCAGAAGCACGAAGAAGGTGGGAAGCAGGCTGGGTATAGTAATATGCCAGATCAGCCGGAACCTTCCGGCCCCGTCCACACGGGCCGCCTCATACAGCTCCTGGTCAATACCTGCGATAGCCGCAAGGTACATAATCGCTCCCCATCCCAGGCCCTTCCACTGGCCCCACAGCCACATAGTCAGCCACGTGTGGGAGTTATCCTGCAGAAACTGTACCGGCTTTTCCAGGATACCAATACTTTGCAGAAAGGTATTCATCATGCCGCTTGTGGAAAAGAGCGAAAATGCCATGGAATACACCAGTACCCAGCTGATAAAATTGGGGATTGTCGTAAATGTCTGCACAAGCTTCTTGAACCTTTTGTTTCTGACTTCCGTCAGAAGAATGGCAAACGCCATAGGCATCCAGGAGGTCAGAAGCCCCAGACCGCTCATAACAAAGGTATTTCTTAAAACCTCCCACAGCTGCATCCGCTTTTCCGGTGTACTCACCATACCCTGGAACCAGTTCAGCCCGACAAAAGCGCAGTCGGCCAGTTTTTTAGGTGGCCGGTAATCGAAAAAGGCATATACCCAGCCATACAGCGGCAGATAACTGAATAAAAATAAGAGAATCAGCAGCGGAAATACCATAAAGAACAATTTATATTTCTTTGAACTCCGGTTTTTTCCGCCCCCCGTTTTTGCTTTCACCCCATACAAATTTACTCCTCCTTTTCATCGTCACGGCATATGCCGAACCGGTACACCGTCTTCTGTTGATAGGTTTCGCCCGCATGCAGCACAGGCGAAGGGAAATGCACTGCTTCCATGGAATTCGGAAAATACTGCGCTTCCAGGCAAAATGCCTCCCGGACTCCGTATTTTCTTCCTTCTTTCCCGGTACAGGGCTTAATCAGATTGCCGCTGTAAAACTGGATGCCGGGCTGATCCGTATAAACCGTCATGCACCTTCCGCTCTCCGGTTCATAAACCTCTGCCGCAAGGGAAAAGCTTCCCCGTTCCTCTTTATTCAGGACAAAGTTATGGTCATAGCCCTCAGCCAGCAGAAGCTGCCGGGTACCGTCCCCGATATGCAGTCCCACAGGCTGCGGCTTCGTAAAATCCATCTCCGTCCCAGCCGTCGGAAGGATGCTTCCATCCGGCACCATCGTCTGATTCACAGGCGTGTAGAAATCAGCATTCAGCATCAGCCGGTGTTCCAGCACAGTTCCCCTTCCGTGGCCCTTCAGATTGTAAAATGCATGATTGGTCAGGTTTACTATCGTGTCCCTGTCGGAAACGGCACTGTATGATAGTTCCACTTCATTATTTTCAGTAAAGCGGTAGATTACGCTTACCCTGAGCTTCCCCGGATATCCTTCCTCCCCGGCAGGGCTTTCCAGGGTAAAGCGGACACTGTCCTCCCCGGCAATTTCACCCTTCCAGCTTTTGTCATCAAAACCGCTTGCCCCTCCGTGAAGGCTGTTGGCTCCCTTGTTGGCGGAAAGACTGCAGGTTATTCCGTTTAACCGGAAGGACGCTCCCGCCAGTCGATTTGCATATCTGCCGCAAGTGGCCCCAAAATATCTCCCCTTTTCTGTATACTCCCCGGCGCTGTCAAAGCCCAGGACCACATCCTCCAGCCTTCCTTCCCTGTCCGGCACCCGGATTCCGGTAATTCTGGCTCCGAAGTCGGTCAGGGAAAGCTGTGCACCCGCCTGATTGGTAATGGTCCAAAGAAGCGCCTTTCTGTCGTCCAGCGTGCTGCCAAAGCTTTCTATTTCAATCCCTTTCATATGTACCCCTTCCTATTTCCAGCGTTCCATCAGCTGTGCATCCGTGGGATACACCGGATCCGCTTCCACGCCCTTTAAGTACTTCACCGCTTCCCGGAAGATATGGGCGAAGCTGCCGTATACTCCTGTACAGTGGTGGATATAGGGCCCGCAGACAAATTTTCTTTCCCATTCCGGCCAATCGTGGAATTTGGCCCATACATAGGTTCCCTTGCTGTAAGGGCCCTGCGTGGTGCTTCCCTCCCCAAACAGAAGCTTATAATCGCCTCTCAGGGAATCGAACCGCAGAAGGGTGATGTCTCCCTGCTTCAGTTCAAACTGTCCCGCTCCCTTGAAACCCTTTCCCTGATGGCAGCCTATGGTCACACCTTTTTCATTGGCCAGCCCCGGCGGGAACACGCCGCAATGCCATAGCAGCTCCGCGTTGTCATCCTCCGGATGCCTGCCGGTCAAATCTGCGAAAAACGGCGGTTCCGACGCCCCGTTGGCTCCCATGGCCATAATGGCTGTCAGCGCTCCGTGAATATCATTTTCACAAGCGATGGGAAAGCCGTCATCTGTACAGTCTCCCATGAGGTAGCAGGGGGCAATCCCGGAAATCTGCGTAAAGGGTGCCCAGCACTGGGTTGCCGCGGCCATCAGGTTTTCCTCCTGCGCCCAGCCAAGAATGGCAAGCTTCATAGCGCATATGCTTTCCATGGCCTGTTGGCCGACACACTCTGCCTGCGCTTTGGAAAGAATCCGTTCCATTTCCTCCCTGAACGTCTGATCCTTTTTTTGCAGAATGTTCTGATACCGCTTCTGCATTTCCACAAGTGTAATGGGCACTACCTCCACCCCGAAACGCTCCAGCAGCTCCGCCTCGTTGCATTTAACCGACCAAAAGGCTGCCGGTCTGACGCTGATCTGACCGATGCGGGGTGAATCAAAGGTCTTGGCCACACCTGCAGCCGCCAGGAAATCCCGGATCCCTTTCCCGAATTTTTCATCCTCTGTAAAGCAGTTGGTCAGATAGGTGAAAGGAATTCCAAACCGGGAGAGCACCTTGCTGCTGGCAAATATGCCGCACTGGGCATCCCGGAACCGATAGCCCTCCGGCTCCGGCGCATCATCCCTCACCGCCCAGAGCAGCACCGGCTTTTTCATCATGGAAGCCAGTCTTCCCACCGCTTCCTCACAGCCGAAATTCACATGGGCAATAAAGATTGCATCCACCTTTTCCTTACGGAAGTATTCCGCTACCCGTTCCGCATCCCTGCTGCGGTAAAGCAGGCCCTCTTCGTTCAGGAAGTCAATATTTACATAATCTACCTGCATCCGGCGCAGGCACTCCTCCACCTTCTGCTTGGTCTGCGCCGCCTTGTCCAGCCGGAAGGCCGTATCGCTGTAGGTTTCCCGTCTTGTGGGCACAAAACCGATTTTTACCCGGTATTTATTTCGGTATTCTTCTCTGATTCCCATAACTTTCCCCCATCCTTTACACAGCCTTCCCGCTGCTTAACAGGTAATGCTCCATTTTGTCTGCCGCAACGCACGCCACAGCCTCATGAGCCATTTCCAGCGCCTTTGCAGGCAGCTTACACACATCCGCATTGGTAATGGAGCTTTCCAGCTTTAACGCCCTGAGGAAGGCTTCCTCCAGATCCGTGGCAATATTGATTTTGCTCACTCCGCCACCGTCTATGGTAATGGCCGCCTGCACCAGCTTAGCCGGTACGCCCGATGCTCCGTGCAGCACCAGCGGCGCCGAAACCCTCCCCCTGATTTCCCTGATCCTCTCCAGTTCAATATGCGGTGTCCTGGTGCCATAAGCCCCGTGAACCGTCCCCACGGATACCGCCAGGAAATCCACGCCTGTCTCCTGTACAAAGCGTCCTGCTTCCTCCGGATCCGTATAAAGCTGTGTGGAGGAATCCGTTTCGATTAAATCATTGGAAGAGATTTTGCCCAGCTCAGCTTCCACCTCAACGCCCCTTTCATGGGCCAGCCGGACAACCTCCTTCACCCTGGAAATATTTTTCTCCAGCGGAAGCTCCGAAGCGTCAATCATAACGCTGTCAAAACCGGCCGCAATGGCTTCCCCGATAATCGCCAAGTCCTTCGTATGATCCAGATGGAGTGCCGCCGGCACCTTAAATCCCAGCTCCCCGATGCACCTTCTAAACTGTGCTGCAAATGTGGCGCAGTCGGAAGCGTATCGCTTCAGTTCCTTCTGGGATACCTGTACGATAACCGGAGACTGTTGATTTTGTGCAGCCTGCAGAATCGGTTCTATATTAGTCAGATACCGGGCGGAAAAAGAGCCTACCGCATAGCCTTTCTCCCGTGCCTGAAGCAGCATTTCCCGTACTCCTGTCCCCATATTCATTCCCCCTGTCCGCTTTCACAGCGTCTGAAGCCTTCCATAACCTCTGCAATGCTCTGTTCCCTGTCCTGTACAGCAAACCGGTCTGTGGAAGGGATCATCGGCTCACACATTACCGGACCTTCATACCCGTTCCTTTCAAACAGCCGGTAAATCTTTGCCGCATCAATAACTCCCGTAGTCATGGGCATGGCCCTTACCTGATCCGCCTGTTCATCCGCACTCTTACCCGCCACACCGTCATTGAGATGGAAATTCACCATTCTATGGCAATTCTGTGCCGCAAAATAAAGATCATCCTCCCGCCTGCTGCCGCAGAACCAGTGATAGGTATCAAACAGAAAGCCCGTCTTTCCTCCTGCCGCATCCGCAATCGCCAGCACGCCGCTTATCGTATGTACGAACGGATGCTGATGTCTTGTACGCAGCTCCTTAGGCCCCAGGAATTCAAAACCATAATGAATGCCGTTATCCACAAAAACCTTCTGCAGCCTTTCCAGGCGCCTTACATGCCACTCAAAATTTTCATCGAATTTTCTTGTGGCGCTGCTGGGCCAGATATGGTTATAGGCATACTTCACTCCCAGTTTCTCGCCCAGCTGCGCCCATTGCTTCTGTTCCTCCAGCGCTGCTTCGAATTTTTCCTCATTGATGCTTTCATCAAAAAAATCCACCGGTGTGGGAAGCAACCCCCATTTCAAGCCATACTTTTTCAGGGCCTCCTGTGCCGATTCCGCTTTTCGCGGATCCCTTATGATGGCCTCCGGCACATCCAGCCCGTCAAAGCCGTATTTTTTTGCAAGAGGCGCCAGCTCCTCCACCGTTCCCGGAATCTTTAACAGTCTTACATCCAATACCTTGTACATAACTCTTCTCCCTTTTCCTGTTCAGCCCCGCGCACATTTACTGCGCCGTCCCGCTGACTCATTTCCTTTTATTTTTACTGCTCCGTCAGCTGTTCCATAAATGAAACCGCCCCGGGAAAATCCGTTTCCGCCTTGATCCCATGTAGCACCATGCAGCCTTCATAGTCGGCCTTCCTCAGCTGATCCATGAAGAAGGGAAAATCTACCATGCCGTTTCCGGCATGGGTATAGTGAATATCCTCCCCTTCGCAGATATCCTTGCCGTGCGCCAGACAGATACTCTTTCCAAGGCGTCCAAAGGCATCCGAAATCACGTCCCTTACATTTTCCCGTTTCGCCTGCCCCTTCCGGAACAGATTCGCCGCATCCATAATAATGCCTAAATGGCTGTCATGCTGGAAATATTCCAACAGCTGCTCCGCCTTTCGCGCGGAATCAATACAATTGCTCGGCTCGCATTCTATCCCCAGTATCACATCATACCGTTGCGCAATCCGCAGCGCTTCCCCCATGGTTTCCTTCAGATCCTCCATGGCCTCCGGCCTGTCGTTATCCTCATGCCGCTTCCACATATTCTCCTTATCTCGGCTTCCTGTGCACAGTGTCACGATCCGGCTTCCCAGCGCAGCGCAGGCAGCAGCAATCGTTTCCAGCCTCCTTAGCCCCTCCAGACGCACCTCCCTGTCCGGATGAATCATATTAAAGGTGCCATTAACCGCCACGATTTCAATTCCGTTTTCATCCGCACAGCGCCGGATCTCCTTCAACAGCCTTTCCTGTATATGGAGCGGCATCTGCTCTTCCCCCACTGAGGAAAAATCAAACTGCATACAGGTAAACCCATAGCCCGCAGCCGCTTCAAAAAGTTCTCCGACCGATGGCCGTTCTATTTCAATGGAATACATCCCCAGCTTCATCTTCATTTCTTCCTTTCCTCCATAATCTTCAAAACCTCCTCTTTGGAAGGCTCTCCCTTCCTGCCTCCACATTCCCGGCAGGTAAGGCCTGCAAATATCCCGGCAAATTCCATGCATTTTTCCGGTTTCCAGCCCTGTATGAACGCATACAGGAACGCACCGTGGTAGTTATCTCCCGCCCCTGTGGTATCGGTCACCGGTACCTTATAGGGCGAAACAGTCAGGAACCTTTTCCCATCGTAGCCTATGGCCCCCTTCTCCCCCAGGGTCACCGCCGTAAAGAAATTCTCTTTTCCAGCCATCTCCCAATATCTGACGCACGCCTCCCGTGGCTGCATCCCCAGCGTTTTTTCCACTGTGCCCTCGTCCAGAATCCAGATATCCGTGCAAGGCAGAAGCTTTTCGGCCAACGGTCCCGCAAGATTGCCGCCGTCAATGGAAAGCAGCAAATCTGTCCGTTCTTTACAGAATTCCCCCAGCTTCACCATCAGCTCTTCCTCCATCACCCCCAGATGCAGGATTTTTACACTCTCCAGCAGCTCTTTGTCCAGCATGTCAAATTTCAGCTTCCTGATACAGCCGCCAAAATGAACAATACTTCGTTTTCCCTGACCGTCCACCTGAATCAGGCTCACGGAGGAGGGCGCATCCAGCTGTAGAATCCGGCACTCCATAAATCCCTGTGCTTCCAGATCCTGTCTGATAAATTGACCGGCGTCGTCATTCCCCACAACCGTAATCACACCCGCCCTGCCTCCAAGCTTTCGGTAAGCTGAAGCCGCCGTGGCGGATACGCCTCCGCAGCATTTCTCATAGTCAAAGGCCTGTGAGCGTTCATTCGGCCCCGGTATCCTGTCCGTCAGCATCAGCAGATCCTGAGTGCTCCCCCCGATAAACAGACAGTCCGGCGCTGTATTCCTGATATTCATATTCATGCCTCCAGAAGTTCCCTGATCCGTTCCACACACAGCCTTGGACTGCTGAGCACCGGGATTTTTATATTTTCAAGAAGCGGCAGGAGCACCGTCATGCTTCCCTGGGCCAGAACCACCACATCATTGTGGGCCGCCGCCTTTTCCACTTCGCCAAGAACCATCCGGTTATGGGTTTGGACATCATTGTTTTCAATCAATACCATCATGGCGCCTTCCACCAGATGCAGCTCCACCTCCACCTCTTTTCCCCTTTTTTTTGCCGCGTTTTCTATCAGCCTTACACTTGGGCCTGTCGTGGATTCCACCGTTGCGATAACGGCTATTTTTCTTCCCAGCTCCACGGCGCGTTCCGCCATGGCCTGATCGATTTTCAGGATGGGCGTATCCAGAAAAGGCTCTATCATATCGGCTGCTTCACCCACACTGGAGCACTGATTAATAATTAAATCCACTCCCAGCTCCTGGGCATCCCGGTAATAATCAAACAGCCTTCTTCTCACAAAGGGTGTTGGAGAGCCATTGGCATTTACCTCCTGGATGAGACTGTCATCAATCAGCTGATACACCTTCACCTCCGGAATCAGTTCCCGGCACAGTTCCTTTAATTCATTCGAAGAAACCCCGCTGGTCTCCACAAATGCAATCGATTTTCCCATATTCTACTCCTCCTTAAGTAAGGGTAACCGTTCAGAGCAATCTTCTCTGTTCTTACAACGTTCCATATACTGCATTTATTATTCTGGGATGGCAGTATTCCTCCCGGTTTTCCGGCATCAGCTGATGCGCATATACCAAAGACAGCTCATTTTCCGGATCCACCCAGAGAAACGTCCCAGCCGCGCCTGCCCAACTGAATGCCCCGGTACTGCCCAGGCAGTTGGACTTTGCCAAATCCATAACTATTTTCACGCCCAGCCCATAGCCGCAGCCCGACATGAAGTTCCAGCCGCTTTTATGGGTGGTGCTGAAATCCTCCAGCGCCTCCTTTTCCAGATGGTTCCGCCGCATCAGTTCAATAGTTCTACTTCCCAGAAGCTGTTCCCCCTTCCAGACCCCCTTCTGCGCAAGCATCCGGGCAAAACGCGACATATCCTCCAAGGTGGAAAGCAGCCCGCCCCCGCCGCTCTGCAGCCGGTAAGAGGAACAAAACTTAAACTCCTCCGATGTGTTTGGAACTCTTTGTCCGCCCTCATACCGATACATAACAGCCAGCTTCTCCCGGGGTATCTCTTCCTTAAAGAAAGCCGTATGCGCCATTCCCAGAGGCCTGAAAAATTCCTGCTTCAAAAATTCCCCGAAGCTCATTCCGCTTATTTCCTCGATTACGGCTCCCAGTACATCCAGACTCAGCCCGTAATTCCAATGACTTCCGGGAGAAAAAAGCAGTGGTACCTGTGACAGACGCCTGGCAAATTCCCTGGTGCCCACGCCTCCTGCTTCATTGATATCCTCCAGGAGCTTCTTCGTCTCCTGCTGGGTTGTATTATGTATCCCGTCATAGGTCAGCCCGGAGGTCATGGTCAGCAGATGCTTAACCGTCATCGTCTCCGCCCTTTCCATAACAACCATATTGTTTCCCGCATACCTGCAGTATTTCATATCCCCATACTCCGGAAGATAATGTGCTACCGGATCATCCAGCAGCAGCTTTCCCCTCTCCAGCAGCAGCATGGCCGCAGCCGCTGTCACCACCTTAGTGCAGGAATACATACGGTAAACCGTATCCGGTCCGATTTTCCTTCCGCTGTCTTCATCAGCCAGTCCATGATATCCTTCATAAATGGTTTCCTGTCCCCTGACAGCCTTCAGCGCGCAACCTGCCGGTCCTTTGGGCATATGTATAAATTCTTCCAGAAGCGCATCCAGTATTTCCTGTGCATTCATTTTTTTGCTCCTATCTGTGCGCTTTTGCACATGTTTAAATCAGTGAGGCTTAAAAAGTATTTCTGCCAACCTTAACCGTCCGTTTCCTCAGACGCATGAAACAGCTCCCTGATTTCCTGTTCAAATTCCACCGCCGCTCCCTGATAAGAACATTCCCCTCGATAAAGACGGCAGATAATGGTTTCATATATTTCATCGATTTCTTCCTGGTTCTCCGGACCAACGGTATAAGCGGCGCCGCTCCCTTCCATCTGTTCATACAACTGAAGCAGTTGCTTTTCCGTCTGCTCCGTATACGCATCCTCCGCCAGAAGCCTGCGGGCGTCGCGGGAAGCGGGTATCCCCTTTTCCAATCCGGTTCTGCGGACCGCCGTATCATTCTCCAGCAGCCAGACCAGGAACTGTGCCGCTGCCTTCCTTTTCTTCCCTTCTGTCTGTGCGGACAGAGAATAGTAAAGTGCAGGCTCTGCCATTACCGGTACGTTTTTTTCCTCATGCACCGGGAGGGGCATTACAACAGCTTCTTCCCCTTCCGCCTCAAGTGAAAAAACTTCCTGTCCCCCAAAGGAAAAGGCGCCCGACCCTTCCTTCTCCTCCCCAATCTCCGGAGACTCCATCGCCCCGTTTGCAAACATTTCCTTACAAAAAAGGAAGTAATCCGAGAGATACGCTTTCCCCTCTGCCGTAAACACCGGTTTACCTTCCCGAAAAAGCGGTTCCCCCCGCTGCTCCATCCATGTAAGCAGTAAATCGCAGCTGCTATGGTCATATACCAGCCCCGGCCTGTCTGTTTCCCGGCTTATGGCGCCGCACAGTTGTGAAAAGCTTTTCCAGTCCAGTTTCTCCGGCAACTCCACTCCTGCCTCCCGCAGAATACGAGGGCGGTAAACCATAAACGGTATGGATATGGAAACCGGAACTCCGGCCTGGATACCGCCTCTCTTTCCCGTATCCATAAGTGCTGTGTCAATCGACAGTACTTTTTGTATCCCTTCCCCCGCCGCAGCCTGCCAGTCTGCCAACGTATGGTTCCTTTCGTATACTGTCAAAAGTTTTCCGTTCATCAGCATGATGTCCGGGCTTTCTCCCGCCGCAGCGGTTACCGCCAGATACTCCTCATATTCCTCAGCGCCCAGTGGAACGGGGCGGAAAGAAATTCCGGGATTCTGTTGTTCATATATTCCTAACAGCTCCTGCATGTATTCATTTCTGTTTTCATTCCCCCACCAGGCAATGGATATCTCCAGCTCCGGAGTCTCCGTCTGTGTCCCGGTTCTGCCGCTTATGACCCCGCAGCCTGCCAGCAACAAAAATAGCAGCAAACAGGATATCCATCTGTTTCTCCGTTTTTTCACGGTTTTCTCCTTCTTGTGCAGCGATTGCTTTCTGTTTATGTGGTGATTATAACATTACTACATTTTTGACTTAATAAAAAAAACAGTCCATCCCTTCAGAAAAACAGTCTTTTCTATCAGATTTCTTGTTTTCTTAACAACACTTTTGTATAATTTGACTAAGGGTATAAAGTATGGGGAGGATGTAGGAATGAATGCTCTCAGGAGAAAATTACATTGGAAAAGATTAAAAGAATACATACTGGATTCCAACCTGAACCGGAAGATCATGCTGATTGTGTTGTGTAATATAATTCTCATCAGCATTTTTTCCATTCTGGCATTTACCTTATACCTGCATACAAGCAACCGCCTGATTTATAACAGTACGGCGGACAATCTGTCTTATTCCGCCTCCAATATGACGAATCAGATACAGATAATAGAAACGCTGTCGGCAACCGTAATTGCCAACGATACCTTACAGACGATTCTCTCTTCGCTGAAGGACTCCGGCGAGACCATGGATTCCGTAAGCTATACCGCCATGTGTACTACCATGGAAAGCTATCTGCAGCAATACAGAAAGAATCATATTTCATATATGATGCTCACCGGAAACGGTTTCTCAGCAAAAACCTATATCCCGATTTCTCAGCGGCTTTCTGATGACGTGCTCCAGGATTTGTCGGATATTGCCTCCGATTATAACGGCCGTCCGGTCTGGGTAACCAAATACAGTCAGTCCCATGGACTTTTTCTTGTCAGGCAGGTACGCCGCATTTCCAATGCCAGCCTGGATACACTTGGTTATCTTATCATAAGCATTGATACGGAACGGCTTCTGAACGACTGCTGCTATTTTTCCAACCAGTACGGACAGACCTCCTACATTCTTGCCAATGATTCCTCTGTCATCCAAAGCAGCCTGTCCGGCCCTGATACCAACCGACTCTTCTTCGATTGGAAGAAGCCCTACATGACATTGAATATCGGCAGGCATAAATATTTCGTGGTAAAAAATAAAATTGAGGAAACAGGATGGGATTTTTATTGTCTGGTTCCTTACGGACAGATTTACAGCTCCATATTGATTATACATATCATGTTTTTTGTGACTCTCTTCTTCAGTATCCTGCTGAGCATTCTTCTGTCCCGCCACTTGATTCATCTCCTTACGATCCACATTGATAACCTAATGGTAAAAATAAAATCCTTTGCCGATGAGGAAGGAAGCTTTACCCCTTCCGCCTTTCCCTATAATTATGAAGGAAGGACCGATGAATTCAGCGTACTGCATCAGCAGTTTGATCAGATGGCGCTGCAGATACAGCAGCTGATTCATGTCAATCTTAAAAATGAACTGCTAATGAAGGATGCCCAGCTTAAGGCCCTGACTACCCAGATTAATCCTCATTTTCTCTATAATACCCTGGAATCCATTAACTGGCGCGCCAAGGTTTCCGGTGAAAAGGATATCTCCCGGATGGTGGAATCCCTGGGCTATTTACTGCGAGCGACGCTGTCCGACTCCGGGAAAACAGTAACGCTTCGTCAGGAGCTGGACTTTGTATCCTGTTACCTCACGATCCAGAAAACCCGTTTTGAGGAACAACTTCAATATACAATTGAGGCGGATCCTGAGCTGATGGAAATCTCTGTCCCCAAGCTGATTCTTCAGCCTCTGGTAGAAAACTCCATCCAGCATGGCATGGAAGAAATGGTGGATGTATGCCATATCCTGGTACATGCCTTCTGTAAAGATGGCTTTGCCTATATCGATGTTGCCAACAGCGGTTCCGTCTTCCCGGATCGGCTCCTTGAGAAAATAGCCGACGGAAGTATACAGCCTAACGGCTTTGGCATAGGGCTGACCAACATTGATCAGCGGCTCAGGCTTACCTTCGGAGAAAGCAATGGACTGGCGCTTTTTAACAGAGACGGCCTTGCCGTGGCCCAAATCAAAATCAAATTGGAGGACTAAGGAAATGCTAAGATTAATTATTGTAGATGATGAAAAAATAATCAGAGAATCCATATGCAGCCTGATTGACTGGGAAAGCCTTGGAATCGAGGTGGTAGGCGTATGCAAAAACGGGCTGGAAGCCTATGACGCCATCCTTGATTCTTATCCAGATATTGTTCTTACTGATATAAAAATGCCCGGCCTGTCCGGTCTTGAACTGATCGAAAAGCTGAATGATACGAGAGAGCATATCCAGTTCATCATTCTGTCAGGCTACAGCGAATTTGAATATGCCAAGCAGGCCATGCGCTATGGAATCCGGCACTATCTGCTCAAGCCCTGTAATGAACGGCAGATTATAGAGGCGATAGAAGACGTAAAAAAGGCCTGTTTTGAAAGACAGCAGGCCGATGAAGAGCCGGAATTGAACATCCGCTTTGAAAAGTCGATCTTCCGCAATATCCTTACGGACGGGCTCACCAACGTCCCGGATCCTTCGAAAACCAGCGAAAATTACCAATACTATCTGGATTTTTCACACACGGCCTATGAGCTGTTTTATCTGTATTTTCTCCCCGAAAATAATGTGCGGCAATGTGCGCTGGAAATAGCTGCGTTTATGCAGGAACACTTTCCAGGCACGATATTTCATCTTGTCTACGTAAAAAACACGCTGCTTATGATCCAGAAAGAACCCGGGGATAATCCCGCTGTTATCAGCAGTTTTCTGGACCACCTGGCGTTGCCTGGGCAGATAGTCGCAATGACCTGTGAATCGGAACATTTTTCCAGCCTTTCAGCGCTTCTGGAACGTATCCTGCGCAGGCTTTCCCGTTTCGATAAGCTGCTTTTTATTGATGGCAATGAATTGATTCCAGTCTGCAATTACAACGGCTGCCTTTCCGGGGTCCGTACAATTCTTCAGGATTATTATGGCGGCACCGGCAGCTATGAACAGTTATCCAAAGAAATCATGCTTCTGCTGCAGACAGTTGAAGACAAGGATTTTCTGATTCTGCTGATCACAAACGTTATATTCCAGCGCAATCGAATGGATGCGGACGCTTCAAGCGCCGCCTCCACTGAATTCCTGCGTACCTTAAATGCCGCCGGAGACGTTGAAGAAATCCTCCGGTCTTTTGAAGAAAATTTCAGCCGTTTGCTGCCGCCGGTCAGCCGCCCGGTATCCTACAAGCCTTTTATAGAAAAGCTTATGAACTATACCCTGGAGCATCTGGCAGATTCTTCCCTTTCGCTGAAATGGATTTCCAACCATCACCTTTTTATGAACGTAGATTATGTAAGCAAACAATTTTACAAGCAAACCGGTGAAAAATTCTCCGCCTGGCTGAACCGGCAGCGGATTGAAAAGGCTAAGGATCTGCTGCTTCACTGCGATACGGAGAAGGTATATATGGTGGCAGAGTCCGTCGGGTGCGGCAATAATCCACAATATTTCAGCCAGCTTTTTAAAAAATATACCGGGATTACGCCAACCGATTATATTCGTGGGCAGGAGATTCAGAGGTTATAAGGAAGGTCACACAAATAGCCTTCCTCCCCAAGTTGCCCCCGCTTTACACATACTAATCTCCATTCCGCGCGCCTTCGGGCGCGGCACAAATAGTAATGAAAGATTTTCAAGCCCTCCACTCCATGAGATAATAGCTTCTAGAAGCTACACTACAAAGCACGGGAGGAGGAGTTGTAAATTCTTTCTCGTTTTAGACAGCATACTAATCAGTGTAAGTCCTGCCTTTTCAAGCACAAATAAGTGGCGCCATGAGCCCGTACACTAAGAATTGTTTTAACGCCTTGGTTAAATTGTGTGGCAGTTCAGTCAATGGCTTCTTATCTTTTTTACGAAAGGAGTATGACTATGAAAGTTACTTACCTAACCTGTTGTGGTGTCGATGTT
>ERZ780150.646-NODE-646-length-28552-cov-6.908552_pt1 | contig 28552 bp, 20 predicted proteins | sample MGYA00511019_ERZ780150 | MGnify/ENA primary metagenome ERZ780150 (study PRJEB29588, sample SAMEA2151633) | human gut metagenome | biome: human gut; feature: human-associated habitat; material: faeces | place: Denmark | collected 2008/2010 ...
CGTCGCAGTCCCGATTCCAAGAGCCGTCAGGACCAGGACAGGAGCAGAAGCCCTGCTCCCGACGAAGGGCAGCTTCGGTGTCCGGATCATATGGATCACCATGGTCTGGCTCCACATGGATTCCACAAACCATCCCGTCTGAAACAGAGCCAGGTATCTGGCCTGCATAGCCCCATCCGTCAGCTGGGAATACAGTTCTCCTCCCGCAGCGGCCGGACAAAGCACAAAGTAAAGGAACAGATACGTAAGAATATCAAATACGGAGCTGACCGGGCCAATCCACAGCATAAAGCGGCTGATGCCGGACGCGTCCCATCTGCGCGGCTTCCTTATATATTCCTCATCCACATGGTCCCAGGAAATCGCCGTACAGGAAATATCATAAATCAGATTCAGCAGCAGCAGATGAAGCGCTGCCATGGGCAAAAAGGGAAGGAAAATGCTGGCTGCCACCACGGAAAACATATTTCCGAAGTTGGAGGAGGCCGTCATTTTGATGTATTTCATCATGTTGACATACGTCTTCCTGCCCTCCGTTACCCCTCGTTTCAGTACCATCAGGTCTTTCTCAAGAAGAACCCCTGCAGCCGATTCCTTGGCAATGTCCACAGCCGAATCCACGGAAATTCCCACATCAGACGCCTTCATGGCCGCAGCATCGTTGATTCCGTCTCCCATATAGCCTACGCTGTGGCCGTTTTCCCGAAGGATCCGGACGACGCGGGCCTTCTGGGAAGGCGACAATTTGGCAAACACCGTCGTTTCCTCCGCCAGCTCTGCCAGTTTTCCATCCTCCATGCGCTCCAGTTCCTCGCCAAGAAGCACCTTTTCAGCCGGGATTCCCACCTGATGGCAGATGGCACAGGTCACCCGCTCATTATCTCCCGTAAGAACCTTCACCTGGATTCCATACTCATTTAACGCATGAACGGCAGCCCGGCCTGTTTCCTTCGGCGGATCCAGGAAGGCCAGGAATCCTATCAGCACCATATCTGCCTCATCGGCAGCAGAGAACTGTCCGACAGGCGACGGATTCGTTTTCTGCGCGACGGCAATGACCCGCATTCCTCTTTCATTCAGCCGTCCCGTCCGGGAAAGCACCAGACTGCGCACCTCATCGGTAAGAGGCAGAATTTTTCCTCCGCACTCGGCAAAAGAGCAGCATGTCAGCATTTCTTCCACGGCCCCCTTGGTCACCATCTGAGTCTTCCCGCTCTCATCCTTCACCACCACGCTCATTCTGCGCCGTTCAAAATCGAAGGGAATCTCATCCACCTTCCGGTAGCGCTCCATCAGCTCGGCAGCTCCCATTTCTTTCTGCTTCTCAATGACAGCAAGATCAATCAGGTTCTTCAATCCGGTCTGGAAATAGCTGTTGAGAAAAGCATGGCGAAGTACCCGGTCATCCTCTTTTCCGTCAATATTCAAATGGCGTTCCAGGATTACCCGGTCCTGGGTCAGCGTTCCTGTTTTATCCGTGCAGAGAATATCAATGGAACCCAGGTTCTGGATGGCATTCAAGTTCTTTACAATCACCTTCTCCCGGCTCATGGTCAGTGCCCCTTTTGCCAGGGATGTGGTTACGATCATGGGCAGCATTTCCGGAGTCAGGCCCACCGCAACCGAGACGGCAAACAGTGCCGCCTGGACCCAGTCGTCCTTGGTGAATCCGTTCAAAAACAGCACCACGGGAACCATAACCAGCATAAAGCGAATCAGAACCCAGGACACGGAATGAATTCCCTTTTCAAAGGAGGTTTTCGGCGGCTTTTCCTCCAGCTTTTTCGCCATTTCCCCCACCAGGGTATCGCTTCCCACTGCTGCCGCAAGAGCTGTGGCGCTTCCGCTGACCACATTGCTCCCCATAAACGCCAGATTTTTCCGATCTGTCAGCGCTCTGTCCGCTTTTTCCGGCTCTCCCGTCTTTTCCACAGGTTCACTTTCCCCGGTCAGAGCCGACTGGCTGACAAACAGATCTCTGGCACTTATGATTCTCAGATCTGCCGGAATCATGTCACCGGCAGAAAGCAGCACCAGATCCCCAACCACCAGTTCTTCCATGGGGATCTCCTGCACCGTCCCCTCACGCACCACGCTGGCCGTCGTATGGATCAGACCGGAAAGCCGTTCTGCCACATTGGTACTTTTAGTTTCCTGAACGAACCGCAGAACGCCGGATACCGTCACCATGGTGACAATAATCGCTGCGGTGGCATAGTTCTTTTCTCCCGCCCCGGCCATCCAGATATCGGTGATCGCCGATATAACGGCCAGAACCATAAGAACCACCGTAAAGGGATTCACAAATGCATCCCAAATCCTGGAAAAAACAGCCGGTTTGCTTTTATTGGCCAGGATATTCTCTCCGTACGCTTCTCTGGCTTCCTTTACCTGCTCCCCTGTCAGACCGCTTTCCGTCGTCCGGAATGTTTTGAAAAGCTCCTCTTCCGGCATCCCTGATACCTTTTGAAGCCATTCTTTCTTCCCGCTGCTCTCTGAAGTTTCTTTTTTCTTCCAATTCCATAAAAATCTTACATAAAAATTCTTCATACAGACGTACCTCCAAATTCTGTCATGATTGCTGAGTTTGTTTTGGAAAGGTATCGTGCATGAAGCGGAATTTACAAAATCAGTGAAAAATGGCGCAGAAAGCCCGCTGCCATCCTTTCCTTATTCCAGTAATTCCGACTTCGCCCATTTGAGCCTGCACCGTTACTTCCCGCGTCCATTTTTTTCACCTCACTTTTTCTGATTTTTTCATCGAGCGCATCCTGGCCGCCCGCAGATATGCAGGGCGTTTTTCCCCGTCCCAAAGCGATTCCTGCGGAGCAGTTTCTCTCCGCTGCAATACAGTTCCCGCGGGGCAGTTTCTCTCCGCTGCAATACAGTTCCCGCAGGGCAGTTTCCCGAAAAATAAAAAAACCGCATGTTCGGGAGAACACACGGAAACCAGGCGCTTCTGTCCATTCGTCTGAGCTTTAGCTTTGCAGGGCGGTGAAACTGTATTATGATACACCTTGCGCTCGATGTATCCTGTTCAAACCATCGCATAGTGTCTCCACTATTTTGCGGCAACAGTCCATATCCCTGCAGGAGCCTTACCTACCGAACACGTCCACCTTATCATACCTCCTTTCTCTTGTCAAGAACCGGCCGGTAAAATATTTCCTTGCCTTTTTTCTCTTCCGATGTTATAATGTTCAATAATTAATATTTTTTATAAAAATTGAACGCAGGAGGATGATTTTATGAAGCAAAACAAGCAGCCCATGTCCCAGATAAAGGGCAGGATTGACTGGAGTACGGTCATTATCCCCTTCCTCTCCATCCTTGCCCTCTGTCTGTGCTTTATCCTGGCACCGGAGACGTCCAAGCAGGTCCTGGGCCAAATCCGTACCCTGTTCGGAGATACCTTCGGGCTCTTTTACCTGATTGTGGGCCTGGGCGTTTTTCTTCTGTCCATTTATCTGGCCTTTTCCAAATACGGCACCATCCGTCTGGGAAAACCGGGAGAAAAGCCGAAATACAATGATTTCGTCTGGAGCAGCATGATGTTTACGGCCGGCCTGGCCGCCGACATCCTGTTCTATTCCTTCTGTGAATGGATCCTGTATGCCAACGATCCTCATCTGAAGGAACTGGGTTCCATTCAGGTATGGTCCAGCACCTACCCCATCTTCCACTGGGGCCCCATTCCCTGGAGCTTCTATCTTGTGCTGGCCGTTTCCTTCGGTTTCATGCTCCATGTAAGAGGATGCCACCAGCAGAAATATTCCGAAGCATGCAGACCGCTCCTCGGTGACCGGGTAGACAAACTTCCCGGAAAGCTCATCGATCTGCTGGCTCTTTTCGCCCTGTTGGCCGGAACGGCGACCACGTTCTCTCTGGCCACTCCCTTAATGGCGCAGATTTTTTCCAATCTGTTCCACATTCCTTCCTCCAAATGGATTACCATCCTCATCCTGGTCATTACCTGCATCATATATACACACGCCCTGCTCCACGGAATGAAAGGAATTTCCCTCCTTTCCGCTTCCTGCATGTATCTGTTTTTCGCGCTTTTGGCCTATGTGCTCTTTACCGGAGGAGAAACCAGATACATTCTGGAAACCGGATTTTCTGCCATCGGTAATCTAATGCAGAATTTCTTCAGCATGGCCACCTATACGGATCCTCAGCGAAGCACGCTGTTCCCTCAGAACTGGACCATTTTCTACTGGGCTTACTGGATGGTATGGTGCGTGGCCTCTCCGTTTTTTATTGGAAGCATTTCCAGGGGCCGCACGGTCCGTCAGACCATCCTTGGCGGCTACGCCTACAGCTTGAGCGGAACCTTTTTAAGTTTCCTGATTCTTGGAAACTACAGTCTTGGCCTCCAGGTAAATGGACGGCTGAATGTTATGGACATCTACGCCCAGAGCGGGGATCTGTATACCACCATCCTTTCCATTGTGGAGACTCTGCCTCTGGCTCCCATGGTGTTAATCCTTCTGGTTGCGGCCATGATTGCCTTTTATGCCACCAGCTTTGATTCCATCGCCCTGGTCGCTTCCTCTTATACTTACCGCCAGATGACGCCCGATGAAGACCCCCACAGCCTGGTAAAGGTTTTCTGGTCCATCATGCTGATCCTCCTTCCGATCGCTCTGGTCTTTTCCGAAAACTCCATGACCAATCTGCAGACGGTTTCCATCATCGCCGCTTTCCCGGTGGCTTTCGTGATCCTGATGATCATTGCCAGTTTCTTAAAGGATGCAGGCCAGTATCTGAAAACAACTGACCGGGTGCAGTAAAACCTGAAAAACAAAATGCAACAAAATCTTCTCAAAATCTTAAGAGAAAACTGATTGCCAGACCGTTCGGCCCTGTTTATAATGAAAGAAAGTGTCTTGAGGGATGGCTCTGCGGCCGCCTTAAGACTCAACGTTCAAGGAGGAAATGATGAAAAAAGCGGAATTGTATTGTGGTCTGCTGACAGCTTCTGCCATTATGACTCTGGCCGGTGCCGGAACGGCTCTGGCTGCCGAATGGGTGGCGGAAGGAACAGAATGGCGTTATCTGGAAAATAACGGAAGCTTTGCTGCCGATACCTGGAAAACAGATAACGGCATCAGCTACTATTTGGGAAACGACGGTTATATGCTGCGCAATACCCTGATTGAAGATGGAGAAAATTATTATTATGTGCGCTCCTCCGGAGCCATGCTGACCAACGAATGGCGTTATCTGGACAATCCGGAGTGGCAGGGCGACGATCTGGTGGGCGAGGGAAGCTGGTATTATTTCGGCTCCAACGGACGGGCTGTCCGGACCACCGGCGACCGGGTGAAAATCGAGGAAATCGGCGGAAAGAAATATGCCTTTGATACGTATGGCCGTATGATGACCGGATGGATCTCCGAGTCCGGAGAAGCGGTAAATGAGGATAACTGGGAAGAAGGACTCTATTATGCCGATCCTGAGGGGAGCGGAGAATTGTTGATTAACGCCTGGACATCCATGTCCGTCACCGATGAGGACAATGAGGATGATACCTCTCCTACCTACTATTTCTATCTTACCTCCAGCGGCAAAAAATCCACCGATACAGAAAAAACCATCGGCGATAAAAAATATCTGTTTGACTCCCGGGGCGTGGCTCTCTACGGCTGGCACAGGGATGATGACGAAGCGCAAAGCTGGAGATATTTCGGCAATATGGAAGATCCTTACCTTCGGACAGGCTGGTTTGAAGCTGTTCCGGACGAGGAGCTGGATGCAGAAGACTACAATGACGGCACTTCCCACTGGTACTACAGCAGCTCCAACGGGCGGATTTCCTGCTCTGAATTTGATACCATCGACGGAAAAACCTATGCTTTCAACGGAAGCGGAGAACGGGTAACCGGATTGAAGGCCATCACCTTTGACGGAGAAAGCAGCAAAAAGATTACCAGTATCACCACCATCGATTATATTGAGGATCTTCCTTCCGGAAATGATTCCTCCGTCAAGGTTTTCTATTTCAACGATGACGGCACCGTAAGAACCGGCGACGTCACAATCGATGTGGACGGTACCCGTTACGACTTTTCCTTCCGCACCACCGGAAGCCCCAAGGGAGCCGGAGCAATGGGAATCGATGATAATAAGATCTATGACCACGGCAGATGCCTGACGGCGGAAGATGATACCAAATATCAGGTGGTTTCCTGGGATGGAAGCAATTACCTGGTCAACGAAAGCGGTGCCATTCAGAAAAACAGAAAGAACCTGAAGGATGCAGACGGCTATTACTACTGCACCAATAAGGACGGCACCCTGCTTCATGGTCCTCTTGATGACCGGTGCACGGAAAAGCATTAGCAGTTTCCCGCACACGAATGCGGCAGAATGCAATACAGCGGACAGCATGTCTGCCGTATCTGCCGCCCATACAGGAATGAAAGTCATTTGACAAACCATCACCAAAAAGACCGGCCAGTTCTCACTTGAACTGTCCGGCCTTTTTTTCTGCCTTGTCTTATCCTGCTATTCTACGTCCTGCCCGCCCTTCACCGGCGGCCGTCCCAGACTTTCCCATTTCAGATAAGCACTGATGAACCCATCGATTCCTCCGTCAAGGACACTGCTCACATTTCCGCTTTCATATCCGGTCCTGTGATCCTTTATCAGCGTATACGGCTGCAGAACATAGGAACGAATCTGGCTTCCCCAGCCAATATCCTTCACGTCTCCGCGGATGTCAGAAATCTTTTCAGCGTTGGCCTGCTGCTTTAACATATACAGCTTTGCCTTTAACATCTGCATCGCCTTGTCCTTGTTCTGGAACTGGGAACGCTCATTCTGGCACTGTACAACAACGCCAGTCGGGATATGGGTGATACGGACCGCGGAGGATGTCTTGTTGATGTGCTGTCCACCGGCACCGCTGGAACGGTAGGTATCAATCCTTAAATCATCCGGATTGATCTCGATATCAAGGTCTTCCTCGATATCCGGCATTACATCGCAGGATACGAAGGATGTCTGTCTCTTTCCGTTGGCGTTGAACGGAGAGATCCTTACAAGGCGGTGTACACCTCTCTCGGACTTTAAGTAACCGAACGCATTCTCTCCGTTGATCTGGATCGTAACCGACTTGATTCCGGCTTCCTCGCCGTCCAGGAAGTCGAGTACCTCCACCTGGTACCCTTTTCTCTCTGCCCAGCGGCAGTACATACGGTATAACATGCTGCACCAGTCACAGGACTCTGTTCCGCCCGCTCCGGCATTCAGTCTTAAGATCGCGTTGTTGTTATCGTACTCCCCTGTGAGAAGTGTGCGGAGACGGAGTGCGTCGAGCTCAGATGTGAACTCGTCGAGCATCTCCTGGATCTCCGGAACGATCTCCGGATCATTTTCCTCGTACCCCATCTCGATCATCAGACCGATCTCTTCGTACTGATTCTGGAGCTTGTTGTACTCTGCGACCGTATCTTTCAGGTTTTTCGCTTCCTTCACGAGTCTCGTGGATTTCTCCGCATCCTCCCAGAAGCTCGGCTCCTCCATGGTCTTGTCCAACTCGTCGATCCTTCTGATCTTCGCTTCCAGATTCAGGGAGTCCCTGACCTCCTTCAGTGGAGTTTCATATGTGGATAATGTATATTTAAACTGGTCTAACTCAACCATAGAATCTGTCCTTTCCAGTAACTGTCCAGCAGGTCTGTGCTGACCGTACAGGAATGTCACTTTTCTTATAAATATTCAACAAGGTCAGCGCAGAGTTCCGCGCTGACCATAATATCACGAATCAATTAGCAGTTGATCCTATGCTAACGGCTTTCTTCCGCAGCACTGTTTGTACTTCTTGCCGGATCCGCACGGACACGGATCATTCGGGTAGATCTTCTGTGTCTGACGTCTCTGCGGAGCTCTTGCCGCGGAATCGTCACGGTTTGTACCTGTAACCTTGGCAGCCGGCTCTCTCTCCACCTTCTCCTCTACACGGATATGGCAAAGAATACGGATCGTATCTTCACGGATCGCCGCTGTCATATCATCGAACATCTCGTAAGCGTTCATCTTGTACTCTACGAGCGGATCACGGTTACCGTAAGCCTGTAAACCGATACCTTCACGGAGCTGATCCATATCGTCGATATGGGACATCCACTTGTTGTCGATCACCTTCAGGAGAACGACACGCTCGATCTCACGCACCTGCTCTGCATCCGGGAATTCTGCCTCCTTGGATTCGTAGAACTTCGTTGCCAGTTCTTTTAACATGTGCTTGAATTCGTCCTTGCTCATCTTGCTGATCTCGTCAGTCAGCTCGATCGGCTTTAACGGGATGATTGGAAGAAGAAGATCATTTAATTCCTTGAAGCCCCAGTTCTCCGGAGTCTGCTCGTCACTGATGGACATATCCACAGCGCCCTCAACGATATCGTTGAGCATCTTCATGATCAGCTCACGCATGTTCTCACCGTCAAGTACCTGACGGCGCTCAGCATATACGACCTCACGCTGCTCGTTGTTGACCTCATCATACTTTAAGAGGTTCTCACGGATACCGTAGTTGTTCGTCTCGATCTTCTGCTGTGCTTTTTCAATCGCGGAAGATAACATCTTGTGCTCGATCTGCTCGTTCTCCGGGACACCGAGGGCATTGAACATACTCATTAACTTGTCGGAACCGAAGAGGCGCATCAGGTCGTCCTCGAGGGAGATATAGAAGCGAGACTCACCCGGATCACCCTGACGTCCTGCACGTCCGCGGAGCTGGTTATCGATACGTCTGGACTCGTGGCGCTCTGTACCGATGATCTTTAAGCCGCCGAGAGCCTTTGACTCGTCGTCAAGCTTGATATCGGTACCACGGCCTGCCATGTTCGTCGCAATCGTCACCGCGCCGTGAATACCGGCCTGGGCTACGATCTCAGCCTCCAGCTCATGGTACTTTGCGTTTAAGACTTTATGCGGAACCCCGCGCTTCTTTAACATCTGGCTTAACATCTCAGATGTCTCGATGGTGATCGTACCGACGAGGACCGGCTGTCCTTTCTCGTGGGCCTTTACGATCTCCTCAACAACTGCGTGGAATTTTTCTTTCTTTGTCTTATATACCGCGTCATTTAAGTCTTTACGGATAACCGGACGGTTTGTCGGGATCACGATAACGTCCATACCGTAGATATTACGGAACTCTTTCTCCTCCGTCTGGGCTGTACCGGTCATACCGCCTTTTTTCGCATACTTATTAAAGAAGTTCTGGAATGTGATCGTCGCGAGGGTTCTGGACTCTCTCTTAACGTTTACATGCTCCTTCGCCTCGATAGCCTGATGGAGACCATCGGAGTAACGGCGGCCCGGCATGATACGTCCTGTGAACTCATCGACGATCAGGACCTCGTCATCCTTGACCACATAGTCCTTATCGCGGAACATGAGGTTGTGGGCGCGGAGGGCAAGGATAATGTTGTGCTGGATCTCCAGATTCTCCGCATCCGCGAGGTTGTCGATATGGAAGAATGCCTCGACCTTCTTAACACCCTGTTCTGTCAGGTTTACGACTTTCTCTTTCTCATTTACGATGAAATCGCCGGTCTCGGTGATCTCCTCGCCCATGATGGCGTTGAGCTTGTTAAACTCGCCGGATTCCTCACCGCGGACTAACTGCTTTGCGAGAACATCACAAACCTCATAGAGCTTTGTGGATTTTCCACTCTGTCCGGAAATGATAAGCGGGGTTCTCGCCTCATCGATCAATACGGAGTCCACCTCATCGATGATACAGTAGTCGAGATCACGGAGTACCATCTGCTCTTTGTAGATCGCCATATTGTCACGAAGGTAATCGAAACCGAGCTCGTTGTTTGTAACATAAGTGATGTCACACTGGTAAGCGGCTTTTCTCTCCTCGGAGGTCATGGAGTTTAATACCACACCGACCTTTAAGCCGAGGAACTCATGAACCTGTCCCATCCACTCAGCATCACGTTTTGCCAGATAGTCGTTGACGGTTACGATCTGAACACCTTTTCCAGCCAGGGCATTTAAGTATGCCGGACAGGTGGAAACAAGAGTTTTACCTTCACCTGTCTTCATCTCAGCGATACGTCCCTGGTGAAGGACGATACCACCGATGAGCTGTACCGGGTAGTGCTCCATCTTTAAAACTCTCTTGGCCGCCTCCCTGACGGTTGCGAATGCCTCCGGCAGAATATCGTCCAGGGTCTCCCCCTGTGCGAGGCGCTCTTTGAATTTTCTTGTCTGATCTTTTAATTCTTCATCAGACATCGCCTGCATGGTCGGACGCAGTTTTTCGATCTTATCGACGATCGGGTAGATATACTTTAATTCCCGGTCACTGTGCGTACCAAATACTTTTTCAACAAAATTCATTCTGCTTGTTCTCCTACATAAATAAATATACACATGCAGCGATACCCTTTTATCCATCTCGCGGGAGTTATCCACGGATACACGGTCTTTCAAACGCCGGAGCCGGATTTTATCCACATGACGCATGGTTCATCTCACATCAGGCCACTGCATACAAGTTTCTATATCTGAATCGTTTTTGATGTCCGCTGCTCCGTCCTGCGGGATTTTACCGCATAACCGCATACGTCTGCATCGTACAATCCTTAATATTTTAACACCTTCCGGGTTTTTATTCAATGACTTCATGTAATTTTAACATTTCGTACATAAATCCTTATCTCTGCCTGCGCAATTCCCGATAAAACTCCCTGCTACATCTTCTCGCAGCCGCATCGTCCATCTGCGCCGCATCCCTGCTGTTTTTTCTAAAACCGTTTTGACAATTTTTCGACAATTCAATTTTTTCCTCTTCGACATCTCCCTGACTCCTTCCCCCGGCTTCTCCCTCACTTCTGTCTATTTTTCTCTCTTCCTGCCGCTTTTCCCCTTTAAATGTACAACTTGCACAAACCATACATTCGATTGTCTGGTTATCCACTTTATCCACACTCATCCACCGAAATTATGTGGAAAGTTGTCCACCTCGAGAAATGCCGATTTCACGCCATTTCGCAGTTATACACCAAGTTATCCACATTATCCACAGGTTTTTTCCTCCCCATCGGTGGATTTTACGGTTCCTTAATATTTGTTTTATTTTTGTGAACATCTTATAAAATTTACATTTCCGACAACTTTTTTGCCCAATCCCATTGACAAACCGGGAAGGCTTCATATAGTTTTTGAGCTTTTATACACCTTTTTTTACCTTTTTAAATTTTCTCATTTTTTATGTATTTTGGTTGTCTTTTACAGAATTTTGTGTTATACTTAAGTCATCCCAAACAAAGGAGTTGATTTTATGCGTTACACGATCAGCGGAAAAAATATCAACATTACACCAGGCTTAAAAGATGCCGTGGAAAGTAAATTAGGAAAACTGGAGCGCTATTTTTCTCCTGATACTGAAGTACAGGTAACATTGAGCGTAGAGAAAGGACGTCAGAAAATAGAGGTTACGATTCCTGTTAAAGGCAGCATTATCCGAGCTGAGCAGGATTCCAGCGATATGTATGTATCTGTTGATCTCGTTGAAGAAATTATCGAGCGTCAGATCAAGAAATATAAGACAAAGATCGTTGACAAAAAGCAGAACGCCTTAGCATTTAACGAAGCCTTCCTTCAGGAAGAATCCGAGCCGGAGGAGACCGTTAATATCGTAAAGACAAAACGTTTCGCAATGAAACCGATGGATGCCGAGGAGGCTTGCGTACAGATGGAACTCTTAGGACACAACTTCTTTATGTTCCTCAACGCTGATACAAACGAAGTCAATGTAGTTTATAAGAGAAAAGGAAACTCTTACGGACTCATTGAACCGGAGTTCTAAAGAATCCTGAAACTTAATAAGAATGAATAGCCGGGCGGCAGCGTTGATGTGGGAAACCGCACAGTGACTGAAATGCCAGGCAGCAAAAATACAGGCGGTACTTGATTTTAGATTAAGTACCGCCTGTTTATTATGTTTAGATGCCCTTTATCAGTTGCCAACTATTCTTTTCTTCATTTTTGAGTTTCCTTTGCACATGCCGCGCAAGCCTCACATGCGCTCTTTGCGACCGCCATACCGCCCATGGAAGTCTCCCTGAGTTCTGACGGAATCGACCGTCCCACCGCATACATGACACCGATGGTCTCGTCGATCGGGGTGATGCTCTTGATTCCCGCCATAGAAAGTTCCGCGGAGATCAGGGCATTTGACGCCCCCATGGCATTCCGGTTCTGACATGGATTTTCCACAAGTCCGCCGATGGGATCACAAACAAGTCCCAGAATATTCACGATCGCGAAGGATGCCGCGTCGAGACACTGCGCCGGTGTTCCGCCGAAAAGCTCCACAGCTGCTGACGCTGCCATGGCACTGGCCGCCCCCACCTCCGCCTGACATCCGCCCTCTGCTCCGGCTGTCGTGGCGTTTCTCGTAATGAGGTATCCCACTGCCGCCGCGTTAAATAACGCCTGGCAGATCTCCTCATCCGTAAATCCGTAGTTTTCCTGCAGGGAACAGCAGACTCCCGGAATTACACCAGAAGAACCAGCCGTCGGTGCCGCAACGATGAGTCCCATGGACGCGTTGACCTCGAGAACGCCCACCGCATAGGCGATCGCCTTTGAAACCACATCCCCACAGAGATTCTTCTTATTTTCCCTCAGCGTGTGGAGCTTTCTGCTCTCCCCGCCGATCATGCCGCCCATGCTGACGATATTTTCCTTTAACGGCTTCTTCGCCGACGCCTGCATGATGGACCATGCTTTCTTCATTTTCGCCCTTGTCTTCTCCGAATCCTGCTCCAGAAACGTGATTTCCCGCTCGAACATGGCCTCGGAAATCTTTTTATTTTCCTTTTCGCAGTACTCTAAAAGTTCTGCACCATTTATAAAATTCATCGTTTCTCCCCCCATCAGTCCAGATTGATCGCCGGAACCAAAAGAACGTTTTTCACAGCCTCAAACCCCCGCAGCGCGTCAATCACCCGGCTGGAGACCATAGTATCCACCTCGATGATCGCGTAGGCCATCTTGCCCTTGCTCTCGCGGTAAAGGCGCAGGGAACCGATATTTAAGTCGTAAGCGCTCAAAACGGCCGTCACGAACGCCAGCGTACCCTTTTTGTCGATGTGCTGGACAACGATAGTGCTGTAATTTCCGGTAAGATCAACATCGACGCCGTTTAACCGCGTGATGACCGCATTTCCGCCGCCAATGGACTTTCCGCGCAGGGACATCTCATTTCCATTTTCGTCCTTTACATAGATGTCCACCGTATTCGGATAGATCTCCTTATCTGTGAAGTTCTCCTCAAAGGTAAAGTCAAGTCCTGCCTCTTTCGCGTGCTCAAAGGAATCGCGGATCCTTTCATCATCCGGGTGATATCCAAGGATTCCGCCGACTAATGCACGGTCCGTTCCGTGTCCATGGTAGGTACGGGCGAAGGATCCGTAGAGCACAAAGCGCACCGCCGCCGGCTTCTCCACCATTTTTCCGGCAATAAAAGCGATCCTCAGTGCCCCAGCCGTGTGGGAGCTTGATGGTCCGATCATGTTCGGCCCCAGAATGTCGAACGTTCCGATCTCATTCATACGTGTTTCCTCACTTTTACATATTGTATTTTGTTGTTCCGCAGGTCTGCGCACCTGCCGCGCTGACCATAAAAACATAAGCTGAAAGGCAAAAATTCCTATCTAAAATGAATTTTTACATACCACTTTAAAGGCTCTGAGAAGTTATATCTTCTGCCTTCATATTTTGGATTTGTATCCGGCATTTTCCCGGAACCCGCATAAATGCTTGCTAAGCGCGTATTTAAGCCATTTTTCGCATATGCAGTAACTTCTCATATCGTGGCATAAAGTGGCATATTTTGAAAAATTTTGTCGTAAATCTGTCGTAAAAACTCCATCATTTCTGACTATGAAAGTCTCAGTTTTCCTTCCAGATTTGCAAAAGAATTTTTCATTTTCTATGCCGTTGCTTCCGCATAGATATTCATCGTGGTCGAGATATCCGAATGCCCCATGATTTCCTGAATGACTTTCAGATTGGTTTCATTTTCGCAGAAGCGGGTACAGAACGTGTGCCTCAGATTGTGAACTGAAAAATCCCGAATCAGCAGTGGCTCCCGTTTTTCCTTTTCAGCCAGTTTCACTTCATCCCGATTGTGATCTCTTATAATCCGTTTCATTGCACGATTTATAGTCATCGGGTTATGAAGATTCTGCTCCCTGTTCAGAAAAACAAAATTGGAATATCCATCTATCGTCGGAGATTTCAGCTTGAACCGTTTCTGATTCTCACGTTCCTGAAGCAACGCTTCCCTCACCTCTGACAGCATCGGAACTACACGATTGCCAGCGTTCGTTTTGGGCGTTGTAAGACGGAACCGCCAACCATCGTAGTCACGGAAACGGTAAATAACATTATGGTTGATGAAAATCTCATTATTCTCAAAATCACAATCATTCCATCGAAGACCAATCGTTTCACCAATCCTACATCCCGTTCCAAGCAGAAATGTAAACAGTGGCATCCAGTGGCTATAAATCGGCGAGGTTGAAACAAACTGAACAAATGCTGCCTGTTCTGCCTCTGTCAGTGCATGCCTTTGTGGCTTCTCCCAACAATGGCTTTTCTTGATATCACCCTTAAGCCCGTCTGATGGATTACAGCGAATATAACCATCTCTCACCGCCAGTGTAAATGTCGGATGCAGCAATGAATGGATAATCTCCAGGCTGTTCGGTTTAAAACTCAGGTCATTGATCAAGTAATTATAAAATTCCCGAATATCAGAATACTTAATCAAGCTGATTTTCCGCATTCCAAATTTCATACGTACGAACTTATCGTACATATACTTATAATTCGATCTGGTGGATTCTTTCAGTTCCGTCTTGCCACTGAAATAGATATCAAAAACATCATTTAAAAGGATGTTCTGATTTACAAAAAGGATTCCATCCTCCACGTTTTTCTCGGCCTGTTTCCGCTTCTCCCGAAGTTCCTTTAACGTTCCAGCATACACACTATGCCTGCGGCCATCTGCACCTTTATATTCGTAGCTGCCATCTTTTCTCTGGCTCTCACCGTCTTTTAAAACGCGTCCCTTTGAATCTTTTCTTGAATCTTTCATAAGTTCTCCTTCCATTTCCATGGAAAGAGCTTTGCTTAAGATATATTTTTGTTTAGCAGAGTTTGGATCCAACCGGAATCTTATCATCCAGCATTAACAGGTTCACAATCTCATCTTCCCCTTCTTGCATTCAGCAGAAAGAAACATGCCATGGGATACAATTCCCATCATAGCTCTCGGCGGGATGTTGACAATCGCAACTAAGGTCTTGCCAACCAGTTCCTCCGGTTCGTAATATGAATGCATTCCGGAAAGAATGGTACGATCTGTTCCACTACCATCATCTAATGTAAACTGCAGCAGCCTTTTGGATTTTTTCACTGCAACACAGTCTTTTACTTTTACCACTCTCATATCTGATTTGCAGAATGTATCAAAATCGATATCTGCTGCATCATAAGGCTCTACTACAACCTTTTCTGCATCTTCTGTGGAAGTCTCAGCGGTTACTTCCTCTTTCTCTGCCATTTTATCCATTTCCGTTGGCTTTGTCTCCTTTTCTCGTCTTCTCAAACAATATTTTACACTAAGGCGGTATGATCGTAAACAAGTTCGATTGATCCTGTGAATTTTGAATTTTTCGTTACAACAATAAACATACTATGATTCATCGTGTAGCAACCATGTACCCTTTTTGGAAGGACCTACATGTTCCACCAAACCATCTTTCTTCATTTTATTGATATGATACCTGACTCCGGCCACTGATAATCGCATCTGATCTGCGATTTTCTTCACAGTAATCGTTGGCTGTTCTCGCATGATTTCCAGAATCCTGGTTGCGGTTTCCGCATTAGCTTTTTGTTTTTTAATGTTAGTATTGGTTTTTGTGTTAGTGTTAGTGACTTTTTCTGTGTTAGTTTTTATGTTAGTGTTAGTGACTTTTTTTGTGTTAGTCTTTATGTCCGTATCTCTTTTCCGATACATGTTTACCCTAAAATCCCCATCAAAATCAATCAGTTCTGGTTCAGGCAAACCATATTCCGCACAGGCCTCAAACAATCTCGGTATTCCGGTTCCCCATTTCTCAATAATTTTCATATAGGCAAAGGCTCTTGCAATTGCAGGATTTCTCGGTTTTGAATACCCCACCATCATTTTAGAAATGGTGACATTATTTAGGAGCATCCCAGGCGAAGTTACTTCCAGTCTATCATCAAACAATGCCACCTGAATACTCCCCTGTTCGAGATAGCTACGATGTGCTACAGCATTTGCAATAATCTCGCGAATGCTGTCTGTTGGCAATTCATACACATCCTGTCTGTACATACCCTTTATCGTCATTCCCATATTGATTTTTTCAAGGACATACCGATATGCAGCTTCCATCTGTTCCTGAATGGGACCCTCAAATTATCTCCTGTCAACAAAATACGCACGGTTTGTTCCTTTAAACACACCACACTGGATAGTAGGCTGCTGTGGCATTCTTCCAGTTAAAAGAGCATATGCATTTGTGGGATATATACCACCTTCAGACTCCTTCAGTACACCCCAGGAAATCAATGTGTTCTTGGTTACCTCTTTTATCTTCGCCTTCTCACTATCCTGCCATGTGTTGGCAAGAGCAGTTTCTTTCATACTTTTGCAAAGTTCATTGATGTCACTATCTGAAACCGTCATGTTCTGGCATATTTCACTATCAAAGTGGCGATTCTGCCCTTCTAAAATCAGTTCCTTTAGCATATACCCTTCCACATGTCTGGTTGTGCCAGATGCTCTTACATAAGTACCATCAATCATCCCCTGTGATTTTATATAATATGGACGCTGTGCACCTGGTAAAATTTCTACAACAATCACCGTTTTATCTTTAACTGTCTGTAAAGCCACATCCGGTCTGATGGCTGGTTCACACGCATCAGAAATTGCGTTGGTAATGGCATCCATGGTTTTATAAATATTTTCCGTATTCATTCCCACAATTTCTAATGTCTTATCGTCTACTCCGAAAACAATCTTGCCACCTTTACCATTGGCAAAAGCCACCACTGTTTTCATATATTTTTCGCTCTTATCAGGTACCGTCACCTTATACTCGATATTCTTTGATTCGCCAGAAAACAGCATGTTTTCTTTCATAGCAATTACCTCTTAGAGTTCTATGTTTACAATGCTTCTCATCAATTCTATCCTTAATCAGTTTATTTATTCTTTATCATCTTTTCTGCATCTTCTCTTCTAATACAATAATATATATAATATACAGGGGGTGGTAATCATACCTTAGCCAAGCGCTTCCCAGGTTTTTCAATATCCTTTTTTATACTTTTGTCGTAAATCTGTCGTAAATGACCAATTTTTCATCATCGAAACACCCTGCAAAGTCTTATTTTAAGCTATTCTAACTTATCAACAGACTTCATTGTCGGGATTTTTACACACTGCACTATTTCTTATTATACACAATAAGGAGCTGTTTTTCCACAGCTCCTTATTTTTTCTTTATGATCTTTTCTTTTATCTTTTGCCCAGTTATCCTGAAGATCAATGGACATCTGCTGCTGGAACAGATTGCTGCATAATAAATTCCTGCAGCTCTTAATCTAAGAAGGTAACCGCTTTCGCCGGAGTACGGTAGTACGCCGTAGAAATAATAATGCCGGTCTTTGATGTGCTGGCGTGGATGATCTTTCCGTCGCCGATGTAGAGGGCAACGTGGTTGATCGTCTTTCCGCTTGCGTAGAATAACAGGTCGCCCGGCTGGATCTGGTCGAGGGAGATTTCCTTGCCGTTTGCCGCCTGGTCTCTTGAGGTACGTCCGGTCGTCACACCGAAATGCTCAAAGATACGCATCGTAAATCCGGAGCAGTCAGCTCCGTTCGTTAAGCTTGTCCCACCGTATACATACGGATTGCCAAGGAACTGTTTCGCATATGCAACGATCGCGGTGCGGACTGCGGAATTGTAGACTGCGCTTCCCGGACCGTTCTGGGTACTCTGATATGAGCCGGAGGTTCCTGTGCTGCTGCCGGTGGAAGTTCCGCTTCCGCCGGGTCCTGCGGTACTGCCGGTATCCTGATTTCCGGTATTCTGGCTTGTGCCGGTCTGGGTGCTCTGGCTGCCCTGACTATTCTGTTCTTTCGTCGTTCCGTTATCCGCGTTCGGATTCTGGGCAATCATTCCGATCGTGGAGGACGGGGTGTCCTTATTTGCAGACGCAGTCTCCTGTCCTGCTTCTTTCTTTAACGCTTCGACCTTCGCGATAGCGTCCTCCGCCTCTTTCCTGATCCTTGCGTCCTCTTCCGCTTTCTGGCGCTCTTCCTCGACGCTCACGGCCTGCTTGAACTCCACGCGCTGGGTGACATAATCTTTATGTACATATCCGCTCAGGGATTCATCGACCTGGATCTCGATGAAGTCTCCCTCTTCCTTCACTTCCAGGTATTCAGCGTCCTTGGAAAGTGTGGTGAGTACCGCACTGTCGGTGCTCGGCTGTTCGCGGAGTCTTAAGCTGTCAGCGCTTACCGTCACATAAACCGTACCTATATCTTTCGCGATCCTCTCCGCATCAGCGCCGGTAATAAAGTATTCGGATTTTATGTAACCGGTCACGGTACCGGACTTGATCTGATACCAGGTTCCGCCTTCTCCGTCCACTGTAGCTAAGATCGTTGCTGCGCAGTTGTTGTAGATCTTACCTACAATGCTGCTGGAGATATTCGCCTCGGAGCGGATATTTACGTAATTGCTCACGTGGGAGATCGCCACATTGTCGTATGCCGACTGTTTATTTCCGACGGTGGTAAGTCCCGTTCTCTCACTCACCTGCACCGAAAGGGTTTCCGCCGCATAAGCGATCTGCGGCATCATGAGCGCCACGCTCAGACCGCAGACCGCGATAATTCTTCCTGCTCTGTTCATAGATCGTTTTTTCTCCTGTCTATCTGCTGCCGCTGCCGTATCATACGGAATTTTCAGTTCAGAAAATTCCTACTCTATACCATACAGGTACTGTTCTACAGACGCAACGCAATTTGCCCCGTCTGCCACTGCCGTAACGACCTGGCGGAGCGCCTTTGTACGGACGTCTCCTGCCGCGAAGATTCCCGGAACATTCGTCTTTCCGCCCTCCCCGGCCGCAATATATCCTGCCGGATCCATATCCACGGATCCTTTAAATGCTTCACTGTTCGGGGTGATTCCCACTGCGACGAACACGCCGTCCACAGCCAGATCTCTCTTTTCCCCGGTCTTTTTATTGAGAAGCTTCAGTGTCTCCACTTTTTCCGTTCCACAGATCTCCTCCGGCACAGTATCCCAGAGAATTTCCACGTTTGGAAGCTCCATCAGGCGCTTCTGCAGGCTCTTCGCTCCGCGGAATTCATCTCTCCTGTGGATCACGTAGACCTTCTCACAGAGTCTCGCAAGGAAGATCGCGTCCTCAAGGGCAACATCCCCGCCTCCGACCACCGCCGTTATCTTTTTCCGGAAGAACGCGCCGTCGCAGGTCGCACAGTAGGAAACGCCTTTTCCCGTAAACTCTGCCTCCCCCGGGATGCCAAGCTTTCTGTGGTGGGCACCGGAAGCGATAATGACCGCTTTCGCGAGTCTCGTCTCCTTTTTTCCCACTACCTGACGGATCACAGGCGGGGGTCCCGCTCCCGCTTCTGCCGCCTCTAAGACTTCGTTCTCATCCGCAAGGTCCGCGGTCTCAATTTTTAAGACCGTATCCTTCGCAAACTCCACGCCCAGCTTATCGGCATGCTCCCGGAATTTCATTCCCAGATCGAAGCCGCCGATCCCCGGAAGTCCCGCATAGTTGTCTACCTCATATGTTGTAAGCACCTGTCCGCCGCTCATCATCTCTCTTTCAATCACGAGGGTCTTTAACTCCGCACGTTTTGCGTAGATCGCAGCCCCGAGTCCCGCCGGACCGGAACCGATAATGATCAAGTCATAGATCTGTTCCATGATGCCTCCAATCTCAGTATTTACACCTGTTTCCTATCGTCTTCTGTCCGCACCACGCGGTCAGTCAGCACACAATGCGGCTTCTATAGTATAGCACCATACATATCTATTATACAATCAATTTTCCCGGAATTTAAGTGGCATTCCTGTGGCAAAATCTGCCATCGAACAGCTACGAGAAAACGCAGCCATACGAGGGAGTATGACTGCGTTTTCTGCATCCTAATACATTCACTTGAGGGGTTGGGGTATTGAAGGTATTTATCTGTAACAGTTAAGCCCGTATCTGTATAGAGAGGGTATTTTGGGCTAAACTATTGCATTTTATTTTGCTGCTTCCGCTGCTAATTGCTTCTTTAAGAAGGATAACTGTCCGCCGCTTAATACAACTGCGATCTCATTGTCTGTGAGATCCAGACGGGCACGGAAGGTGAAATTTTTTGTCTTGTCCCTGATAAGAATGGATCTTGTCGGGATCTGGTCGATGAGATCCTCAAACTCCAGCTCGTCATTCTGGTCAAGGCGGTCATAGTCGGCCGGATCCTCGAACAACATCGGGATCACGCCGTGGTTTACAAGGTTTCCTTTATGGATACGGGCAATACTCTTCGCGATAACAGCTTTTACGCCGAGATACATCGGGTTGATTGCCGCATGTTCACGGGAGGAACCCTGTCCATAGTTCTCGCCGCCAATGATGATGCTCTTACCCATGGCTTTCGCCCGGGCCGCGAACTCCGGATCATAGCGGTGGTAGCAGTACTGGGACATCAGCGGGATGTTGGAGCGCATGCTGGAAAATTCAGCGCTGGCCGGGGTGATGTCATCGGTGGAGATATTGTCGCGTCCCTTTAAGCTGATCGGAGCGCAGAGATACTGGGTCGGAGCTTCCGGAACCGGAAGGAACTTGATGTTCGGTCCGCGGACGATCTCGACCTTCTTCGCTTCCTCCTCGGAGAGCGGAGGGATGATCATGGAATCGTCAACAAGATACTGATCCGGCTCCTTGATATCGCCAAGGATCTTTACGTTATCACCCAAAATGTCTTCTGCCGTCGCGAATGTTCCGACGATGGCGGTCGCAGCGGCACTCTCCGGGCTTACAAGATAGATCTTCGCGGTCGGGTTACCGGCACGTCCCTTGAAGTTACGGTTGGAAGTACGGACAGCAACACCGTCGGTTGCCGGTGTCTGGCCGATGGCACAGCACGGACCACATGCGATCTCAAGAATGCGGACACCTGCAGCGAGCAGCATATCGATGTAACCGTCACGCAACAGCTCACGGTATGTCTGTTTGGAGGCGATGGCACATGTGCAGCTTACGTCCTCGTTCACATGATGGCCGTTAAATACAAGAGCGGCTTTCGCGATATCCGCGTAGCTCGCGTTTGTACAGCTTCCGATGAATACCTGCTGAACACGTTTCTTTTCCGCATCCTTTAACGGGATCACATTGTCCGGTTGGTGCGGACATGAGATCAGAGGCTCAAGCTCACTCAAGTTGATATCGATGCACTCGTCGTACTCGGCGTCCTCGTCCGGAAGCATCTCAACGTACTGGTCGCCGCGGCCCTGTGCGGTCATGAACTTTTTCACCTGCGCGTCAGCCGGGAAGATCGATGTGGTCGCGCCCATCTCAGCGCCCATGTTCGCGATGGTTGCCCTCGCCGGAACCTCCAGAGCGGCCGCACCAGGTCCTACATATTCATATACATTTCCGAGTCCGCCCTTGATGGTGACAAGCTGAAGCATTTTTAAGATAACTTCCTTCGGGTTGCATCCCGGCTTTAAGGAACCGGTGAGGTTCACTTTTACGACACGCGGCATGGTCAGACGCATCGGAACTCCGGTCATTGCTGTCGCAACATCCATTCCACCGACTCCGATACAGAGCATTCCGATCGCTCCGCCATGCGGAGTATGGCTGTCACCGCCCATGCTGATCTTGCCCGGGATACCGAATCTTGCAACATGGACCGCATGGCAGATACCGTTACCCGGTCTGGAAACATGGACACCAAAGCGTTTTGCGGCGGACTGTAAATAAATATGATCATCCGGGGTCTTGTTGTCGACATAGAGCAGGTTGTGGTCTAAGTAGCTGACACTGCACTCGGTGCGGATCCGGTCAAGGCCGATGGCCTCGAATGCAAGGTATGTCATAACGGCATTGATGTCGTGGGTCAATGTCTGGTCAACTTTAATGAAAACTTCCTCGCCCGGAGTCATGCTGCCGGACACGTAGTGGGCCTCAATAATTTTTCTGGTCAATGATTTTCCCATGATAAAACCTCCATCATCATCTTCATAGCTGCTGTTTTCGCTTCTTTATTTTCTTTTTCATCTGCACGCTCTGCCGCCTCTGACTTTCTGGAATTTTGCGGCGTCGATCGCGCTCAAATTATCTTTGATCTGGTCTCATCATATCATCGGCATCCGGGAAAATAAAATTGAAAGGTGGAATGAAATGATTCAAAAGTGGAATGGGGTACTTTCAAAAACAAATTTTTTCTCTAAAAAACGGGACAAGCTGCCGATTCTGTCGTAAAATAGTACTACAAATCCATGAAACGATTCCGTAGGTCTCCGTATTTCTCGCCCCGGAATCGTTACCATGACTTAAGGGATGTGATTTTTCCATGAAAGACTCCGACTGGAGAATTCTTTATGAACTGCATAAAACATCAAATCTGACGAAAACGGCAAATCTCCTTTTTATGACGCAGCCAACGCTGACAAAGCGTTTAAAACAGATGGAGACGGAGTGGGGCTGTACCATTGTGGACCGGACGCCAAAAGGCCTGACATTTACCGCGGAAGGAAATTTTCTTGCGACACAGGCGGAAAAATATCTGGATCTGTTCCGCGACACAAAGGATGAATTAAAAAAACTGCAGGAGGCCGCACTGACGGAGATCGTGATCGGCGCTTCCTATACTTACAGCAAATACTCGCTCGCGGATGTGCTTGTTCCGTACCAGGTAACACATCCGAATGTAAAATTCCGGATCGTCAATGATTCCAGTGATGCACTTTACCGCCAGGTTCTCGATGGTTCTGTGGACGTAGGATTTCTGCGCGGGGACTATGAGGGACCGGTAAACCGGACTCTCTTAGGTGAGACACAGGGTTTTCTTGTCTCAAAAACGCCTGTGGAACTGTCCGCGCTTCCCGGAATGCACCGGCTGGACTATAAGACAAATGAAAAAACGACCGGGATCCTGACCAGGTGGTGGGAAATGTGTTTTGCGAACGCTTACCCGCCCGGAATGATGGTCGGGCACATTGACGGAGCATGGAAGCTGATCGATGAGGGGATGGGCTATGCCCTGAGCTTTCTGCCGGAAAACTTTGAGAACCGGTATCAACTGACGCTCACGCCGCTTACATGGCCGGACGGAACTCCTGTGACCAGAAGAACCTGGTTTGTGTATCCAAAGGAGAAACGGCTGCCTGAGAAGCTTGCCGATTTTATAAAATATACGGAATCACTTTCTGCGAAAGTTTCCGAATGACCGTCCGATCTGGCTCCGCAAGCGTCTAATCACCGCAAGATGAAAAACGCCTGACATGCACGCATTGTCCAGAGAACAACGTACCTGCACTGACAGCCAAACTTCCCCTTGCTGCTTCATTTTCGTCTTTTATCGGAAGAAGGAATTTCTATGAAAAACATTGACTGGAAAATTTTAAAAGTATTATATGAAAAACGAAGCATCACAAAAGCCGCCGAATCCCTCTTTATGACCCAGTCTGCCCTGACAAAACGGCTGCAGTCCATCGAGAGCGAGTGGGGACGCCAGCTCGTGGAGCGGACAAGCCGGGGTGTGATCTTTACGGATGATGGAAAATATCTGGTCCAGAAAGCGAATATCATGCTGGATTTCCTTCAGGAGATCGAGGACCATTTCGCGGACCGCCATACAAAGACAGAGCTGCTGAAGCTCGGTGTTCCGAACTCGTTCGCAAAGCGCCACTTGCCAAAATTACTTGCCGCCTATCAGAAAAGCGGAGCGAATCTCTATATTAAAACAATTTCAAATTCCAGCGACGTGATCTTAAAGGACCTGATCGACGACACCATCGACATCGGGCTCGTCTGCGGCGATTTCCCGTATCTCGGCGATCAGGTCTGCCTGTTTGAGGAAGAGCTCTACATCGTTGCCCCGAAAGACGCTACGTTGGACTCTATCGAACAGATGCCGCTTATTGAGACCTTCTACAATCCCATGGTCCGCATGATCATCAATCAGTGGTGGAAAAGCCAGTTTGGAAGCAGCCCCCACGAAAAACAGCAGGTTCCATACTTTGATATTGCCATTGAGATGGCAGAGAATGGGCTTGGGATCTGCTTTGTGTTTGGAGATGACTGGAAGATCGATGAAGAAAAGCTGCAGCTGATCCCCGCCTATGACCGGGACGGAAATCCGGTCTCCAGAAAGGTTTCCATGCTGATCTCGGATCACTGCTATAAAAGCGAGGGAATTTCCGATTTTATCCGGTTTGTGGAAAACTATTACGGGGTGAACTGACTCTTGATCCGTCCGCACGGAAAATCTGTATTTCCCGATAACTATTTTGCTCGTAATTGTAAATGTGCGGAACCGTTCCATTTCCGGTTCGTGATCCGGCGCGATATTCCATAATGGAATACCGCGCCTATTCTTTTCCTGAATTTCCATTTGACATGTTAATAATTTATCATATAGGTATCACCAGACAGAATCCCCCGATTTTTCTCTGAAACCGTCATCAGGTTATAGAGAACCCCCACATCGGTACGCAGGATTCCGGAACGTGATCAAGTGGGTATCTTTGATCGAATTATATATTTATCTCAGGAGGAAAAGGAAATGAGCTACGCTTATGTGGGCTGCAGAACAACAAAAGAACGAAACGCAAGGGGAAAAGGATTAAAAGTTTTCGAGATCAACGATAAGACCGGAGACTGGAACCTGATCCAGTGTTTAAAGACGGAGGAGGAAAATCCGTCCTACCAGACACTCGACAATGAAGGAAAATTCCTCTACTCCGTACACGGCGACAAGACAAAAGTCTCCAGCTACAGGATCCTTGAGGACGGAACCTTGTCCCCGTTAAATATGATCGATATCGGCGGAAAGAATCCGGTATTCATCACCGCTGACAAGACAAATCACTATCTGATCGTTGCTGCTCTTCAGGGCGGCGCTGTCTATGTGATCCGAAGAAACGGTGACGGCAGTCTCGGCGATATCGTCTCTGAGACACATCTTCCTGGCAGAAAAGAGGGATCCGTCTCCTTCGCGCACCAGTGCATCTGGGATCAGACAAAGACATTCCTCTTCGTTGTAACTCAGGGAAGGATTCAGGGATACGGACAGGTTCTCGTATACCGCTTCGACGCAGAAAACGGCACTCTCACCGAGACAGACTGCTTCCGCTCCAGAGAGTACGATGAACCGCGCCACATCGCGATCCATCCGAACAACCGGTATGCGTACCTGATCAATGAAAAGGGCAACAAGATGACATACTTCGGCTTTGATGACGTGAACGGAAAGCTTCTTCCGCGCCAGAACCTGCCGACACTTCCCGAGACATATACCGGAGAAGGACAGGCCAGCGCCTCTCTCCTTGACAAAAACGGTGAGATCCTCATCGGTTCCAACCGCATCCACGAATCCATCGTTCTCTACCGCATCGATCAGGAGACAGGTTATATGAAGGAGCTCGGCTACTATCCGGCAATGGGACTCACCCCGCGTTTTATTACCTTCAACCCGGATTACAGCCGTTTCTATATGGCAAATGAAGACAGTGATACCATTATCGAGATGAAACTTGACTCTGAACAGGGCCGCATGGAATACACCGGCCGCGTGATCGCAGCCGAAAGTCCGGTCTGCATCACATTCCGATAGGGAGGTGCACATTTGAATCTTGGTCTTATTTCACTGATCGCTCTTTTAGCAGCCATCGTCATCGGCTTCGTCCGCAAGGCGAACGTCGGAATTTTATGTATCGGCTTCTCCATGATCCTCGGTCTCGTCTACGGGATCAAGGCCGGAGACATCATCAAGGGCTTCAGTTCCTCCCTCTGCATGCAGATGATCGGTATCACATATCTGTTTGCCATCATCAATGAAAACGGAACTCTGGAGCTTCTCGCAAAAAAAATGGTAGCCCTTGTCGGACCGCACAAGGCGCTGATCCCGTTCGTCATGTACCTGCTCGGATTCCTGATCTGTGCGGTGGGACCGGGAGCCATCCCGTCTCTCGCGATCGTTCCGGTCATCGCGATCCCGGTTGCGATATCCGCAGGTGTGAACCCGATCATGACGGCGATCATCGGTGATCTCGGCGTTATGTCCGGACGTATGAGCCCTCTGACTCCGGAGAGTGCCGTTGTCCGTGAGCTTATGGAAGCACAGGGACTTACCGGAAATACTGTTCCGATCATGATGTGCCTCACTGTGACCGCTCTTGTCGTGGCTGTCTTCGTATACATCTACTACAAAGGGTGGAAGGTCGCTCCGCACACAGATCATGAGGACGTTCTTCCGAAATTCTGCAAAAATCAGTGGCTCTCCCTCGCGGGACTTGCCGCTCTCGCCATCGGTGCCCTGTTCTTTTCATGGAATGTCGGCCTCACAGGATTTACCGTCGGTTCCGTTCTGATCGTGCTCGGATGCGGCGATGAAAAGACTGCGTTTAAGATGATCCCGTGGAACGTGATCATCATGGTTCTCGGTGTCGGCATCTTAATGAATGTCATCTCCCTCTCCGGTGGTATCGACATCATGGTCGACGGTCTGGAATCCGTTATGGGACCGAAGACAGCCGCAACGATCATAGCGATCGCAGCAGGCCTCATGTCCTTCTTCAGCTCCGGACTCGGCGTTGTATTCCCGACCTTGATCCCGACAGCCAGCGGGCTCGCTGCGAGCATCGGAGGTGTAACCGCATTAGAGCTTGTCTCCGTGATCGTTATCGGAGGAACTGTTTCCGGCTTCACACCGATCTCCACCACCGGTGCCCTCATCATGGCAGGTGTTGCGCAGCAGGAGGAGGCAGACGAAAAATTCCCACAGAACAGACTGTTCGTCGAGCTGTTCGCGGTATCCTTCATCGCGCTTGCGGTGTTGGCAGTATTCGCTTTTATCGGAATTTACAAGATTATTGCTTAAATTTAGATAATTATGGCCTTTTAAATAACAAGCGGAATGCCTGGTGAGTTTTCATCGGGCATTTTTCTTAAGGGGTTACCGATAAATTTCAGGAATTGACTTGCATAATATTTTGGCATAGTGAATTGTCCTGAATTTATAAAACTCTTGATCTCTTTCTGTTATAATTGAGATACTGTCAGCAAATCAAATGATAGCTACATAGGAAGAGCCGTGTCCGTTTTCTCGCGAGAATGCGCAGTGATTCTGTGAAGAAATATGTCAGCTTACGCTGATCAGGATCATGCGCCAAGTCTCACGGATGTTCGACTTAAATTTTTGAAAGGAGAATCGCAGTTGCACATATCTATCCAGCTGCGGAACACATCATGATTTTCAACAAAGAAGAAAGAACCTACTGGATCGAAAACTACAAGAAATTCCCAACCTCAAATATTTCAGACGCGATGGATAACCTCGGTCTCCGCTCCGGAATCGTCCTTGGACTCCGCCCGTTAGACGTTTACCAGCCGAGAACCGCAGGTTTCGCGAAGACACTCCGCCAGATGCGCAGAAAGACAGCTTTTGACGGAAAGTCCCTGACAAAACAGGCATCCATCATCGACAGCCAGACCGAGTACGGTGACCTTCTCGTCATTGAGGCAACAGGGCTCACCGACGTTGCTACCGGAGGCGCTATGCTCGCCACAAGAGCCCAGATGCGCGGGGTCATGGGAGAACTCACAAACGGAAGTCTCCGTGACATCGACGAGATCGCAGACCTCAAATTCCCGGTCTACCTCGGCGGCACAAGCCCGGTAAAGAGCGCCCGCATCATGGAGACGGTTGACGTGGATGTACCGGTATTCCTCGGCGGTGTCCAGATCTGTCCGGAGGATCTGGTTTTAATGGACCGCACCGGAGTTGCCGTCGTCCCGAGCGCTCACTTAAAGGAAGTCCTTCTGGAAGCAGAGAAGATCAAGGCAAAAGAGGACCGCATCGAGAGCAAGGTCCGCAGCGGAATGAGCTTAAATGAGGCCAGACAGCAGAAATAACCATATCGAAACCGAAAGCCGTGACTGCATCGATCCTGATGTGGTCACGGCTTTCTTGTTGAGCTCCTTTGAAATATGACAATCCATACGCTGACCGAACTACAACGGATTTTTCCGCTATCCTATTGTAATTCCGGTGTTATTCCCTTAAAATATGCATATCTGCCGTTTTCATCAATCCTCGGAATTCTTATAGTCCGATCATATCCGGCAGCTGTGATCTCATCAAAAGAGCAACGTAACTATTCAGTACCTTCATAGTTACGTGCAAAAATCCATTCCAGATCAGCTTC
>ERZ780150.649-NODE-649-length-28471-cov-3.528646_pt1 | contig 28471 bp, 24 predicted proteins | sample MGYA00511019_ERZ780150 | MGnify/ENA primary metagenome ERZ780150 (study PRJEB29588, sample SAMEA2151633) | human gut metagenome | biome: human gut; feature: human-associated habitat; material: faeces | place: Denmark | collected 2008/2010 ...
GGCCGACGTGATTTATGCCTGTGGTCCGACCCCCATGCTGCGTGCCATTAAGGAATACGCGGCAGGCGCCGGGATTGAATGCTGGATTTCCCTGGAGGAGCGGATGGCCTGCGGCATCGGAGCCTGCTTGGGATGCGTCTGTCACAGCCGGGATGTGGATGAACACAGCAACGTACGAAACAAGAGAGTCTGCAAAGACGGCCCGGTGTTCTTGGCCGATGAGGTGGAGCTTCTGTCCACAGAGGAACAGCGGGAGCGGATTCAGGGCGGCTGCATGTGCGGCAGCCAGGGAAAGGAGGACTAAGCATGAATACAGCAGTAACCCTTGCAGGTGTCACGCTTAAGAATCCGGTGATGACCTGCTCCGGCACCTTTGGTTCCGGTATGGAGTACGGAGAGATGGTAGACTTAAACCGGCTGGGAGCAGTGGTGACAAAGGGAATTGCCAATGTGCCGTGGCCTGGAAACCCCACGCCGAGAGTGGCGGAGGTTTATGGCGGAATGTTAAATGCCATTGGTCTTCAGGGACCGGGAGTGGATGTGTTCTTAAAGCGGGACGTTCCTTTTTTAAGACAGTATGATACGAAAATCATCGTTAATGTCTGCGGAAAGTCCGAGGCTGATTATGTGGATGTGGTGGAACGCCTTGGAGATGCGGACGTGGATATGCTGGAGATTAACATCTCCTGTCCCAACGTAAAGGAAGGCGGAATTGCCTTTGGTCAGGATCCCAAATGTGCGGAGCAGATCACAAAGGCAGTCAAGAAGGCGGCCAGGCAGCCGGTCATCATGAAGCTTTCTCCCAATGTGACAGATATCGCAGAGATGGCAAGGGCAGTGGAAGCAGGCGGAGCCGATGTGGTTTCCCTGATTAACACCCTGACGGGAATGAAAATTGATATCCATAAGCGTGCCTTTGTCCTGGCCAATAAAACGGGAGGCCTTTCCGGCCCGGCCATTAAGCCGGTGGCGGTAAGGATGGTTTACCAGGCGGCCAACGCGGTGAAAATTCCTGTTATCGGAATGGGCGGAATCATGAATGCCGAGGATGCCTTGGAGTTTATCCTGGCAGGAGCAACGGCTGTGGCTGTGGGAACGGCCAATTTCATCAATCCGGATACCACGGTAAAGGTGGCGGAAGGAATTGAGGAATACATGAGAAGATATCATGTGGAAGATATTAGGGAACTGATTGGAGCGGTTCGCTAGGCGCGGGCCTGCTGCGGAAATTTATGCCGTCCGACGGACGGAGGAATGGAGAATTGTATGGAACAGTATAAGCAGGAATTTATCGAGTTTATGGTGGACTGCGGCGTTTTGAAGTTTGGTGATTTTGTGACAAAAAGCGGCAGAAAGACCCCGTTTTTCGTCAACACCGGTTTTTACCGTACCGGTTCCCAGCTTCGCCGGCTGGGTGAGTATTATGCCAAGGCCATTCATGAGAATTTCGGAACAGATTTTGATGTCCTGTTTGGACCGGCCTATAAGGGCATTCCCCTGACAGTGGCTGCCAGCATGGCCTTAAGCGAGCATTTCGGTGCGGATATCGGATACTGCTCCAACCGGAAGGAAGTAAAGGATCACGGCGATACGGGCATTCTTCTGGGAAGCAAAATGAAGGACGGCGACAGAGTGGTTATCATCGAGGATGTAACCACCTCCGGCAAATCCATCGAGGAAACCTTCCCCATCATCAAGGCCCAGGCCGATGTTGAAATCAAGGGACTGATCGTTTCCCTCAACCGCTGCGAGCGTGGAAAGGGAGAAAAGAGCGCGCTCCAGGAAATCCAGGAGCTGTACGGCTTTCCCGCAAATGCGATCGTAAGTATGGAAGAAGTGGTGGAATATCTGTATAATAAACCTCATGACGGCAAGATTATAATTGACGATGCCATGAAAGCGTCAATTGATGCATATTATGCGCAGTATGGAGTGAAATAGGTTACTGAAGGGCTGCAAAACAGGAGGACATCATATGGATGAAAAAATTTACAGAACCATGAAAGGCACCGGGGCCATGAATATCGTCCTGGGAATCATTGCCATGGTAACAGGGATTGTCAGCGGAACTTTGCTGATTATCGGCGGCGCGAAGCTGCTGTCCGGAAAATCGAAGATTATTTTCTGATTTTACAGGGTGTCTTTTGTGCGGCGGCCGGAGAAGGAAGCTTATTTTCCCGGCAGCAGCACGGGGCACCCTTTGACAGCTCCCGGAGTGGGTTTGTAAATTCATTCACAGGGAAAACGGAGGAAGCAGATGGGACGTAAATATATTTTTACGAACAAGAAAGAGTCAAAAAAAGGGATCATGTCCGCAGTGCTGGGGATAATTGCCCTTGTATCCCTGTTTTTTGCCGTGTATGAAACCTTCAGGAATCAGGGGCAGGCGCTGGTAAAATACGGAGTGGCTGCTTTATTCGCGCTGCTTTTTGCGTTGGCCGGAATCGTATTGGGTATCATGTCTAAAATGGAAGAGGACAGATTTTATCTTTTCTCTTATCTGGGGATCATCCTGAACCTGCTGGCAATTGCGGGGATTGGATTTATCATTTATGCAGGAGTGTATGGAATATGAGTGAGAATAAAAAAGAAGCGGTGCAGGATGAAATGCTGGCGGAACGTTTTGCACTGAGCTGTGAACGAATTGCACAGATTTTGCAGGAAGAGGCCGTGGACGCCGCGTTCAGGGATTATTTTGTACGCACGGCGGGCCTGATTGATCTGTTTGTACAGGAATTCCATTATGTTGCGGACGGAAACCTGGAAAAAGCGGGAATGGAGGAGCTCAGGGGGCATAACCGCCGGCTGTATGAGGATATCCTTCCTGAAAATTATGGAAAAAGCTACGCCAACCCGTCTTTTGCCGCCGCCCGCCTGGGAAAGGAATTCGGACAGATGCTCTCCTTCCTGGCTGCGGAGCTGCGCAGCCTGATCGCCTTTGCTTATGAGCAGGATGTGGAATCCATGGTGATCCGGATGGAGCTGTTTTTGGAGGTTTATCACGCTTTTGTTTCAGCGGCGGAGGAGGGCGTCAGCCCCAGGGCAGAGGAAATCAGGGATATGATATACTGGTTTGCCAGCGACTATTCCGAAACCATGCTGGAAAAAAATATGCGCTCCACCTTCGACTGGAAGGAGGATTTCGCACTGCGCATCATTATGGACAGTGACTTGCAGGATCTGCGTTATCTTTACCGTTTCGGGGAATATGTAACGGAAAATGAGCTGCGGATGGCCCGTTATGTGAATAGCCTGCCGGAGGAAAAGATCGCCCTCATGGCGGATACCTATACGGAGGGCTACCGCATCGGCTTTGAGGTGACCGGCAAGGATATCGGGAAGAAAAAATCGGTGAATATCCGGTACTTCCTCGGCTTTGAACGGGTCGTGCGGAAAGCTGTGGAAAATTTTGCAGGGATTGGGCTGGAATCCGTAATATACCGGGCGCCCGCCAGCTTCCTGGAGGGCAGAAAGCTGAGCAAGAACGGGTATTACGGCGCCTGCGCCAATAAACAGTTTGAATACGATCATGAATATGATCAGGCGCTGTACTATGACAAAAAATATGTGCATCACCGTCTGGAAAATTACCGAAATGCTCTGGAAAGCGTGAAGGAGCTGGCGGCCGTACACGGCGGTCCTGCGGTGATTGAAGAATTCGGCGGCATTCCCTTTGAACCGGAAAGCAAGGAAGAAAATCTGCGCCTGAATGAGGAACAGCAGAAGCTGGCGGTGGAATTCCAGTCCGCGGCGGGTGCGCTGATGAATGAATATGTAAAGGGAGAAGAGCGCAGCTTTACGATTATCGCTTTCCCCGTGCCGGAAATCGGGGACAATTTCGAAGAGATTTTCGACGGCGTGCTGCGCATCAACACGCTGGATTATACCCTGTATCAGGGCATTCAGCAGAAAATCATCGACACGCTGGATAAGGCGGCATATGTCCGCATCAAAGGCTGCGGCGCCAACAGGACGGATCTGAAAGTGGTACTTCACAGGCTGGAAAACCCGGAGCAGGAAACCAACTTTGAGAACTGTGTGGCCGACGTGAATATCCCTGTGGGAGAGGTTTTCACATCACCGGTGCTGGCGGGTACGCAAGGGAAGCTTCATGTTTCCAAGGTTTATCTGAACGGGCTGAAGTACCTGAACCTGGAGATTGATTTTAAGGATGGCATGATTGCGGATTACAGCTGTACCAATTTTGACACGCCGGAGGAAAACCGGAAGTTTATCCGGGAAAACGTGCTTCACCATCATGATACGCTGCCCATGGGTGAATTTGCCATCGGTACCAACACTACGGCGTATGTATTTGCCGATAAATACGATATCGGGGATAAGCTACCGATCCTAATTGCGGAGAAGATGGGGCCTCATTTCGCCGTAGGCGATACCTGCTATTCCCATGAGGAGGAGCTTACAACCTTCAATCCGGACGGAAAGCGCCTGATTGCCAAGGAAAATGAAGTATCAGCCCTGCGCAGTGAGGATTTGGGCAAGGCTTATCTGAACTGCCATACAGACATTACGATTCCCTATGATGAGCTGGGTGAGCTTACGGCCGTAGACGGCGGCGGACAGGAATATGTGATTATCCGCGACGGTCGTTTTGTGCTGGAGGGCTGTGAGGAGCTGAACAAGGCGTTTGAGGACGGGCTGTAAAAGAACGTAACGTAACAGCTTCGGATGGTAGAGCCTTTCAGGAAGATGTGTCCTCCTGAACTGTTATAAATGAACTGATAAAAAAGCAGCGCATCGTTTGTGATGAGCTGCTTTTGTCTGTATTACCATTCGAAGCCGCAATGCCCGCAGTGCCATTGTTTCTTCCCTTTCCTTGAAAATAAACCAAGGAAGCCGCCGCCGGAAGATATTTTCTGAATTTGCCCGGAACCACAGTTGGGACAAGACGGCATCTGGCTCTGATTCCCTCTGGCATTCTGATATTGGCCCGGGTGCAGTCTCTGATTGCAGGTTTCTTCACTGAACATTTCATCATTTTCAAGAAAGGTTTTCCGGATAAAATCCGCGACGTTCTGTTCTGTTGACGGCAAGCCGCCGGATTGTTCCAGATATTCATTATACATGTCGGTAAAATCAGGGGTAAAAATATCCGAATACCGGATTTTTGTTCCGCAGAATTCACACCTGTCTATTCCTTTTTTGAGTGCATCGGATTTCGGATAATACTTGGCACATTTGGGGCAGTATCCCTGGACATCTAAATCAGGCCTTAAGTTATTTCCCCAGCGGGAGGCCATTTCCCAGTTAAATTCCGGACCGTTTCTGACTCTTTCCATTTCCTCCCGGACGATGGACTCTTTGTCAGCACTTTCCATTTTCATCCATTTCTCTTTGCGTGCCAGCAGCTTTATCTTTCCGCCGCATTTTCCGCATGTGGGATATCCACTCTGCTTTGTTGTGTTTTCAATCCGGCTTTTGGTAGTAAAAAGGAAACTGCCGCAGCTTTCGCAAACAGAGAAAAATTCCGTTCCCGGTGTCACATCGGGAGCATTTAACTCATCTGCCGGGCTATCACCGCTTTTGTCTGTGTTGATGGGATAACCGCAGTGGATACATGCGGGCGCCTGATCTGAAATCTCTTTGCCGCATTCCGGGCATTTAACAAGTGGCATAAAGTATCCCTCCTTAGTCATAAATGTAGTAATTTCATTATAGCATACAGGTAATACTATGTCATTTATTTTCGGCGGCAGCAGCTGGCTTTAGGGGGCTTTGGCCTATTTTTGCGGATATTTCTCATTCATTTTCTCTGTGACCCTTTGCGTGATTTTATCCTCCAGGGCATTCAGCTCATCCTCACTGAGCATGCCTGCTGATTCAATATCCTTCACATAGTACTGGGCCGCCTCTTTCGACAGGGTGACGATATACTTAATCTGTCCGGAGGAGTCTCTTAAAACCGATAAATCAACCGTACCTTCTTTATCCTGCCATGCTGTATAATAATAATTTTCGCTTTCATTCTTATCGACAAACAGCCTTACTCTTTGTCCGTTAAAGTACATGATATTTTTATCCGCATTCAGGGTAATCCCGAAAGGTGCATAGCTGTCAAATTTATTTTCCTTAGGGGCGGATTCGCTGTTTACATCGTCATCGCTGTTATCTGAATTTATTTCACTTTTAATATCGTCTTTAAAAAATGCGGCCCGGATTTTTTTGGCTTCTTCCTCGGCCAGGGTGCTCAGGCCGGTAATTTTCCCGGAGGAATTGTACGCAGCGCGCAGGTTAACCGTACCCTCCTCATCATAGTAAAAAGCCTGGCCGTCAGCGTATTCATCCACAAAAAGCTTTACCTTCTGCCCGTTATAGAGAAGCTTCTTTCCATCCTCTGAGATGGAAAGGCCCATGGAGAAATACTTTCCATAAATTTCGGGAGTGGGCTGGAACCTGTAGCCATAAGAAAAGCTTTCCTGGGTATAGATAGCTTTGGGAGCGTTATCCGCATCCTCATTGGCGGCAGAGGCAAACCCGGTTCCAAAGGTGAGCAGCAGTACGCCGCAGAGGACGGCAATGCCTGTTTTTTTGCTTCGTGTGTCCATGATGGAAAATATTCTTTTTTTCATGCCTTTTTTACCTCCGTAAAAATTAGTTGCCAGTGCGGTTTTCAGATTCGACTGGTATCTGACCACGCCTATGATTGTTTCGCTGTAATGGAGCCGCGTATCGGCATCCGTCCTGTCCACCACTTCGGAATCACAGGATATTTCACACTGTATGTTAATGGCTTTTGCAATCAGATACACAAGCGGATTGGACCAGTGAACGGCGGTTGCGAGCAGTATGAGGCTCTTGTACCACAGATCCTTACGCTTATAGTGAACAAGCTCATGATAAAGGATAAAGCGAAGCTCATCTGCGGCAAAATGTATGTGGGGGAGAAGTATCCTGGGGTGGATAAAGCCTGTCAGCATCGGCGTGCCGGCACATTCACATTGGTACAGGCCGATTTTACCGGAAATGCCGGCTTCTTTTCTGATATCCTGAAACAGCCTCAGGACTTCGGCATCCGTAACGGGATCGCTCCAGCGCTTTGTCATTTTGAGGAAGCGGAAGTGCTTTACCATATGGTAAATAAGGTATATAACCATTCCCGTTACCCATATAGCGGCGGCGGCCTGCCACCAGGTCAACGGCATGGCAGGAGAGGCCGGGGCAGGCAGAGAAGCTGCAGTGGGGGCAATGGGGGAGGTAAGCTGGGTACCGCTGCCTAACTGAATGGCAGGCATTGTTGTATCCGTGGATATTATTTTGACAAAAGGGTTCTTAAAACGGGGCCGGAAGGGGATAATGAGTCCGATTATGATAATCAGCCACGCATAGTACTGGCCCTTCGGGGAATAGCGCTCTGCTAGCAACGGAGTAACCGCCATATAGAATATGCCCAGCACCGACATGGTAACAGAACATATCAGCAGCGTTATTATAAAATTCTGCATTTCATCCCCTCCGTTCTTTTGCCCACCGGAGCAATTCATCAACATCCGCATCACTGAGAGCCTTATCGTTATAAAGCGTATTGACAAGGCCCAGGACAGAATTGTCATGGTATTGTTTTACAAAATTGCTTGTCTCAAACTTCAGGTATTCCTCTTTGCTCACCAGGGGGTAATAGGTGCGCTCCTTTCCCTGCTTCTCCGTGCTCAGAAAGCCCCTGTCCACAAGCCGGAGCATAAGCGAGATAACGGTCTGGGCTTTCCAGCCCCGCCCGTTGCCAAGCTGCTCCATGATGATATTTGTTGTAATCGGAGGTTCGTTTGCCCAGACTACTTTCATGATATCAAACTCCGCATCGGGCAGTTTTTTCATAGTATCCATAAATATCAGCTCCTTTTCTACATTTGTCTATATTTATATTCTGCACATGTCTAATATGATTGTCAACACATTTTTCGGCAAATGTAGAAAATAAATTTTATTCCCGCGAGCAACGAGCCAAGTAGCCATGCTTGCATGGATATTTGGCGACTGCAGCGGGGTATTTGATTTATGCATCCATACGCAATTTCATTTTATAAATGCATAAATAATTTCCTTTTAAACGTCCATGCGGAAAAAGGTGGGAGCAACCATGGTAAACAAGCTTCCAAAGGCAGCCCTCACCTTTTTTCAACAGGGCGCAAAACCAACGCCGCCCTTTGTTTTATTCAGGCGGCGTTGGTTATTGACAGGTTATTGGGCAGTAAGCTGTTAGAAAATAAGAAAAAGAAGTTACTTTTTGTTCAGTGTAATCGATCCGGTCTGTGTGCTTGCGGTAATCTGATAGTAGGGCGCGTTTCCGTATTGGACCGGAGATTGTGCGGAGGCGGATTTTTTATCCGGTATCGGGAAAAAGGCATTGATACTGCCTGGGCCGATGTGGGCTGCGTAAAATTCCAGCCCGGTATTTTCCGGGATAGAGGCCCGGATGCTGCCGCTGCCGTTGTCCATGGAAACCGGTCCGGTGGGGATCAGTGTTCCTGCCTTGATACTTCCGCTTGCGCAGGAGAGGCTGCCGTTTCCGTTCAGGCCCGTCAGCTTCAGGCTGCCGCTTGCGGTGGAGACGGTGTAGGCGGCTGCGGATACCTGGCCCAGAGTTGCGGGGCCGGAGGCAGTGGACAGATTCAGACTGCCGGAGACCGTTACATCGCCAGTTTCCATATGGCCGCTGGCATTGCTGATGATACACTGGTAATCCGAGGCCGCCGCCGCAGTTGTGCCAACGGTGATATTGCCCGCTGTGAGGGAGCCGGAGCCGTTGGAAATAATACCGTTCATGGAGGCGTTTACGGCATTCATGCGAAGGCTGCCACTGGAATTGTCCAGTTCCACCTTCGTGCAGGTGACAGAGCCTGTTTTTGTGGAACCGGAGCCATTGGAAACAACAAGTCTGCTGCGGCTGTTTACATCGGAAAAGGTCATGCTTCCGGAAGCGGTATCCAGGGCTACGGTATCAGCGGTTACCGCCATCGTGCTTTTCATGCTGCCGCTTCCGATGGAGGCGGACAGGTCTGCGCTGAGGTCGGCGGGCAGATAAATGAAGATCTTCGGCTGCCATTTCCGGTAAGTCAGGCGGGACCATGCCTTATTCCACACACCGGATTCCAGGATCAGCGTGCCGTCTTTTAGGCTGAGCGTTGCAATTTCATTTTCTGCATAATTCCAGGAATTGTTTCCGCAGAATATGTAGGTCAGCGTATTATCGGCGGAAGGGTAAATTGTTACATCCTCATAGGAAAGTGGCAGCTGCAGCTCCTTTACGGCCTCCAGGGAGACCGATTCGGTCCGAAGGGCCGTATAGCCTGCCGGAATCTGAGCCTGTTGTGTTGCTGTTGGAGCCTGTGAGGAAACGGGCATCAGGGAGGAAGCGGCGGTGAGTGATACCGGTGAAACCGCCTTTTTCCCGGATAAGAAGCTTTCTTCCTGCAGAGGATCGGCGGGAGCGGCCCATGCGCCCAGATAGAAAGCGCCGAAACACAGGCCGGCAGTCAGGGCAGGGGTAAGTACCTTGATCAGGGTTGTTTTTTTCTTTGACATTTTAATGGTATCCAGCCTTTCTTTGATGAATTTTGCGTTGCCGCACAGCGATGCGGAAACAGGATTGATGTGTGCCGGTCCCCTGGCTTCCAGGGCGTTCAGAAGCGTTGAGCCATAGGCTTTCCGTTCCCCGGGAGTCATGTTTTTTACCACGGTTTCATCACAGGCGAGTTCGCAGCAGCGGCTGACTTCACGGCAGACCGCATGGGAAAACGGATTGAAAAAATGGATGCAGGCTGTCAGCTGGAAGAGCCATTTAAACCAGACATCCTTTCTTTTGTAATGGATCAGCTCGTGGCGGAGTATGCAGGCCAGGGAGCGCATATCCGGTTCTTTTGCGGCAGGCAGAATAACAGCGGGGCGAAGCATACCTGCCAGCATGGCGGTATCCGTTTCGGGACTGGCCAGCAGACGGGGAGGTCTGCGCACGGACAGTTCCCTGCAGACCGAAGCATAACAGGCGGTGATTTCCTGTGCGGTGACGGCATGGGAAGCGGCATACAGCTTTCTGAGAAAAGCGCGGGAGGCAGCAGCTTTATGCAGAAACAGGAAAACTGCCATGGCAAGCCAAAAGGTGAAAAGAACAGCGGATACAGGTTCTGTCTCCGGGAAGGGCGGGGAGGAATCCAATGCGGCAGGAACGGCGGCGGACAGTGTATCCGGCTTTTGGGCCGCATCCTTTACGGATCCGGAAGCTTTCTCAGGGAATGCTTTGGAAACCGCATTGTTAAACACCTGGTCTGAGGGCAGAGCGGCAGAGGCTGTATCCTCCGTAAATGCGGATAGTGCGGATAACTGCCGCATGGCGGCTGACGGATCCGCAAGCAGACTGCCCACCAGGTTCTGCCGTGGGGCAAAGGGCAGCAGCATCCGGAGGGCTACGATGCACCAGATGTAGTACATCCAGGCCCGGCTCAGGTTCCTTTTCAACAGAGGGCGCAGAAGGAATAAAAGCAGCGCCAGCAGAGTACCTGACAGGGACATGGAAAGCAGGAGGAGAAGGAATTCATTCATCATCCGCCTCCCAGAGCTGCCGCAGTTCCCTGATATCCTCCCGGCTGATTTTCCTGTTTTCCACAAGCATGGAAACAAGCTGTCTGGAATCGCCTGCAAACAGTCGGTCTACCAGGGATTCCGTCTGTTCCAGCATGTAATCCTGTTCCGTGAGAGAGGCCGAGTAGTAGGAAACCACCTTTTTATCCCGTATGAGAACGCCCTTTTTCACGAGCTTGCTCAGCATGGTATAAATGGTGGTGTCTTCCCAGCCGCATTTGTCCTTAAGCCGGCGGACAATATCCGTGCTGGACACCGGTTCCCCGGCTTCCCAGATCACCTTCATGATTTCCAGTTCGGCTTCACTTATTTTATTGTTTTTTTTCATTGTATATCACCTTTTTCTTATTTAACTCTATTGTTATAGAGTATGTGTTCACTCTATCATGATAGAGTACATATGTCAAGGACAAAAAGCCACGGAATTGGGAATGTTTATTTCGAGTAAACCATGATAGAATAAATAAACGGCTGAGAAAAAAGGCAGGTTTCCAAGGCTGCCGGAGGTCGTATTTGCCGGGGATATAGGGGATATAAAGAACAGTTTGAATGGAAAAGGCATCGGTTCAGCCTGATCTGAACTGTGATTGGAAAAGAGGCAGAGAGGATGAAAACAACACTGAAGGGCTGCGTGGTGGAAAAATGTATCCGCATTTCCGCCCTGTTCAGCGCTTTTGAGCGTATTTTTGATAAAGATTATTATTTTGGCGGGGAGACCCATGATTTCTGGGAGCTGGTCTGCGTGGTGGAAGGAGCTATCCGGGTGACGGCGGGCGAAGATATTTTTATGCTGGAGGAAGGGCAGGCGGTTCTACACAGTCCTATGGAATTTCACAGCTTCTGGTCGGAAAAGGGGACTATGCCGCACATCATTGTGGTGACCTTTGCCGCGGATGTCATGCCTGCGCTGAAGGAGCGGAGATTCCGGCTGCTGGAGGGGGAGATAGAAATGCTTTGCGGACTTCTTTCAGAGTCGGAGCGGATTTTCCGGTTTGAACAGGAGATACTTGTGCATCAGATCAATGCCGGCAGGGAAGCGGATGCCCATCTGTTCGTCAGCGGGATTGAAAATATTATCCTGTCAGCCTGTTCCAGGCGGGGAGAGGGCTTTACGGTGATTGAATCCGCCGGCGCCGGAAATTACCGCGTCATTGTCCGGGTACTGGAGGAGCATATGACGGAGCGGCTGTCTCTTCAGGAGGTGTCCCAGCTGTGCAGTATGAGTGAATCCACCATTAAGAAAACCTTTTCACGCTATGCGGGAATTGGGATGGTGGAGTATTTTAACCAGATGAAGATGCGGCAGGCGGCAAGGCTTTTAGAGGAGGGGAAAAGTGTGGGCCAGGCTGCGGAAGCGGTGGGATTCCATGATCAGAATTATTTCAGCACCGTTTTCAAACGAATCGTGGGGATGTCTCCCAGAGCCTACCTGGCGCTGCGGAGGTAGGAAAGGATGGCTTTGGCCCGTTCCGTCTGTTGTGTGAGGATAAGCCGGGAGGCTTGGGCAACAGAAAAAATATATGTCTGAATTCAAAGATTTTATCCCCCAATTCCTATAGAAATATAATTTTGGATATGGTAAAAGTAGAATAAAAGGAAATAAAATAGTGACTGTGAGGGGGACTGAACAGTTACATAAAATAATAAATGGGGGATAAACCAAATGGAAAAATTAAGGGTAGGAGTTATTGGACTGGGAAGCAGAGGACATGGGCTGATGAAGGAGGTTATTCTTCAGATGCCGATGGTGGAGGTAACGGCAGTATGCGATGCTTACGCAGACCGTGCGGAGGAAGGGGGGAGGCTGACGCAGGAAATGTGCGGAAGGCTGCCGGCGGTAACGACGGATTACCGTGAGGTCCTGCGCAGGGAGGATGTGGATGCTGTTGTCATTTCCTGTGCATGGGAAAGCCATATCCCGGTGGCAGTGGAAGCTATGAGGGCCGGAAAAGCTGTGGGAATGGAGGTTGGCGGCGCTTATAGCGTGAAGCAGTGCTGGGATCTGGTGGATGCTTACGAACAGACAGGGACGCCGTTTATGTTCCTGGAAAACTGCTGCTACGGAAGGCGGGAGCTGATGGCGTTAAATATGGTGAAGCAGGGGCTGTTCGGGGAAGTGGTGCACTGCCGGGGCGGTTATATGCATGATCTGCGCACGGAGGTGGGGACAGGCTGTGAGATGCGTCATTACCGTCTGCGTAATTACATACACCGCAATGCGGAGAATTATCCTACGCATGAGCTGGGGCCGATTGCAAAAATTCTCGGCATCAACAGCGGAAACCGTATGCTGACATTGACCTCCATGGCTTCCAAGGCGGTGGGGATGCATGCTTATGCCGCGGAGAGGAATCCGGAAAACAAGTCGTTGGTGAATACGCGTTTTGCCCAGGGAGATGTGGTGAATACTATTATCAAATGTGCGGGAGGGGAAACCATTCTGCTGACGCTGAATACAACATTGCCCCGGTTTTACAGCAGGGATTTTACGGTATGCGGTACGAAGGGGATGTACGAAGAGGAAAATGACACCGTATTTCTGGATCAGAAGTATTCCGAGGATGATGAATTTGCCTTTAGTAAATACTGGGGGAATGCGAAGGAATATGAAAAGGAGTATGATCATCCGATTTGGAAGAGCTTCCTTAATGACGGCGTGACCGGAGGGCACGGCGGTATGGACTGGCTGGTATTCAAAGCTTTCTTTGAAAGTGTTCTGGAAAAAAGGCCCTGTCCGATAGATGTTTATGATGCGGCGGCCTGGATGAGTATTTCCGCATTAACTGAGGAATCTATTGCCCTCGGCGGGCAGCCGGTTGCAATTCCCGACTTTACAAACGGCATGTGGATGAACCGGGAGGAAACAGCGCTGTAAAAAACAGATTCACTGAAAATGCCGTCCGATTTCGGAGAGCTCCGGAATCGGACGGTGTTTTTTTCAATGGGCAAAGGTGCTGCGGACGAGTGTTCGTGTCCGCCTTAACCGATGGTTTTCCAATGCTTATCGACTTTGTTCAGGACTTCACAGCCTTCTGCGGTAACAAGAACCAGATCTTCAACCCTGACGCCGAATTTGCCGGGAAGATAGACGCCCGGTTCGATGGAGAAGGTCATTCCTTCCTGCACAATTGCGGTATTGGAAAGGCTTACATCGCCTGGCTCATGATCCTGCAGGCCGATGGAGTGTCCCAGACGGTGGTTAAAATATTCGCCGTAGCCCGCCTGTGTAATGTAATCCCTTGCAGCTTTATCCAGGTCGCAGAAACGGACGCCGGGACGGATAAGGCTTTCGGCTTTTTCATTGGCCTTTCTGACAAGATCGTGGATTTTCGCATAATCGGGATCTGCTTCCTGACAGAAAAAGGTCCGTGTCATATCGGAACAGTAGCTGTCCTTGCGGCAGCCCATATCGATTACGATGCAATCACCCGGTTTTAAAACAGTATCATCAGGCTCATGGTGGGGATCCGCGGCGTTGGCCCCGAAAGAAAGAATGGTGTTGAAGCCTTCTTCGACGCCTTCCGCCTGATAAAGAGAACGGACGTAATCAGCGCATTCTTTTTCCGTCATGCCCGCTTTTACGAAAGCGGCGGCTTTTTCCATACAGGCGTCATTGAGCCGGGAGGATTTCCGCATTTTTTCTTTTTCATATTCATCCTTGATGGAACGGACGTTGTCCACACAGGAGGAGGCATTGACATAACGTACTCCGGGATTGCGTTCCATCAGATCAAGAAGGAAGCGTGCAGGCCAGCTTTTGTCTATGCCCATATCAGCTTTTGCGTCCACTGCAGCCGCTACGGTTCCGATACAGTCGTCCGTATCTGTCATCCATATTTTCTCCACATCAATTTCAGGGATGACGAAAAGCTTGTTCAGGAAGAATTTATGCTTCCCATCTGTTCTGAGATACAGCGCATAGAGTCTTTCGTAAGGTTCAATCCAGACACCGGTAAGATACCAGATGCTTAAAGGATCACTTACGATCATCTGTGTCAGCTCTTTCTTTTCCATTTCGGCGCATACCCGGCCAAGGCGATCCAAATAAAGTTGATTCATTTTTGCTCCTGTCTGCGCGTTTCGGCGCTTATGTTTTGTAATTTTATTCATGCAGAAAAAAACGTCCGGGAGAGCTTTTCCCGGCCTTCCCGATAGCCAGGGGAGACGGCATGCGGCTTTAACCGCATAAGACTTTGGGGATAGGGAAAGTTAAGCTTTATATACCTGTAAGGAAGTGAAAAGCTTCTGATCCCTATTTATTATAGATAGATTACGGAAAAAAGAAAATAGGCGAGGCCGCTTTTTTTAGAAAGATTGCCGCTTTTCGGTAACGGTTCAGCGCCATCTGCAATGTTACGCTTTTTGAAACAACTGTTTTATAAAAGGTTTGCATGCAAAAGAGAAGGCTGTATAATGAAGGTAGCATGGAAGCCCTGAAGGACCTGAGCCGTTTTGGGGCATAGCACCAAACGGCAGTGGGAGGCAGTGCGACATATGGAAATGGGATATGCCGGAAGGGGAAAAGCATAAAAGACGGGAACAGGGAAAGGGGAGCTGTTATGTTTCAGTTACCGGAAATGATATTGTTCGACTACGGTCAGACACTTATCGATGAGACAGATTATGATACTATTAGGGGGAATCATGCTGTGCTGCAAAGGGCGGTAAGCAATCCGCGGCAGATTAACGCTTTACAGCTCCAGAAGCTGGCAGATGAGCTGTCAGAGGATATGACAGAGCTTTTCGGGCCGGAAAAAAGAGCTTTCCCCGGAGGGGAGTTTTCCTGTGCTTCCTTTAACAGGTATCTGTATGAGTATCTGGATATCAAGCTGGACATTCCCTGGAATGAAGTGGAGCGTATTTTCTGGGATCATGCAGCGCCGGGATATCCGACAGCCGGTATGAAGCAGCTTCTCGGTTTTCTTCATGAAAAGGGAATCCGGACCGCGGTGGTCAGCAATATGATGAAGGATTCGGAAACGCTGACACTTCGGATTAACAGATTCTTTCCGGAGAACTATTTCGAGTTTATTATGACCTCCTGCGATTATCTGTTTAAAAAGCCCCATCCCAGGATTTTTAAGATGGCCTGTGCGAAAGCAAAGCTTTCTGCAGAAAAAATCTGGTACTGCGGAGATAATCTGATTTGTGATGTGAAGGGCTCTTACCAGGCCGGCATGAGTCCTGTGTGGTATGGCGCCTGCGCAAAGGCAAACCAGACGCTTGCTGAAGATATTCCTTATTTGACGGTTATGGACTGGAAGGAACTGATTCAGAAAATAGACCGGCTCATTGCAAAAGAGGAAAGGTAACTTAATAACAGGAATAAGCAGAAGGCAGAGAGGATGAACATATGGATAAAAAGAAAATAACAGCGATAGTGATCGCAGGCGCCGTCCTGCTTTTCATCATCGCTGTGGATCTTTTTCTGATAATGTCCAAAAAACAGGATCCGGTAGAGAGCCTGCAAAAAAGCATTGGATATGCGGATGGAAAATTACAGTTTACCATACCTAAAACGTATAATGATTCCTGGTACATCCAAATCAGCGGCCGTACGCAGATGGAAGAGGGCGGCGTGAGCGTGCATTATCTGGAAGAAAACAGCACAGGGAAGAGCTGGGAGAAAAACAGGACCTATTCCTTTGAGGTACAGGACGGATACAGCGAGCTGACCATGTTTCTTTCCATTGACGGACAGGATACGGAGATAGACCTGCTGCGCTACTTGCCTTCTTCGAAGTAGGAGGCACAACAGATTGGGTATAAGTTACAGCAAAAATTTCAGGGAGGGAATCCACATGGCAAGACAGCCTAAGCAGGTTCATATCTATTTATATCGTAAAAAAGAGAATCATTATGAATATGCAATACTTCAAAGAGAAGATATGCCCTTTTGCTGGCAGGGAATATGCGGCGGACTGGAGGATAATGAAACAGAAGCTGAAGGCGCCCGGCGAGAGATTATGGAAGAGGCTGGCGTTATGGAGAATCTGCCTCTTTATCCTCTGGAAAGCGCAAGCAGCCTTCCGGCTAATATTTTTGATAAAGAAACACAGGAACTGTGGGGAAAAAATGTTGTGGTAGTTCCAATGATTTTTTTCGCCATGCCATTTGACGGGACAGTAAAGCTGTCGGAAGAACATACGGATATAAAATGGCTTCCTTATGAAGAAGCTTATGAACTGGTCTACTTTATGGACCAGAAGATAGCCTTATATGAGCTGAATGAAAAATTATTGCGGGGCATTTTGCTACATTAAACAACTAAGACAGACGAAAACAGCTTGGACAAACGAAAGCAACATAAAAGAAACGGCCTGACCAAAAGTAAAGGGGACTTTTGGCCAGGCCGTTTTCATGACCGAAAGCGAAGCGATCCGCCCTCAGGTAATGAACTTTGATGGTAACTGTTCCGCAGGCCGGTACATTTGCTGTGCCGCCCATAAGAAAGTGCTTCAAGAGCGCTCTGATTTTACTGTACGGCCTTATCCTTCATAAAGCTGTACTGGGACATAAACAGGTTATAGTAAGGTCCTTTGTTCAGCAGCAATTCTTCATGGCTTCCGCTTTCCTGAATCTTGCCTTTATCCACATACAGGATGCGCGTACAGTTCTGGATGGTGGAAAGACGGTGGGCGATGATGAAGGAGGTACGTCCTTTCAGCAGCTCATTCAGGCCTTTCTGCAGGATAATTTCCGTTTCGGTATCGATGCTGGAGGTCGCTTCATCCAGAATCAGTATTTTCGGGTCGGCCAGCAGTGCGCGGGCAAAGGAAATTAGCTGGCGCTGTCCTGCGGAAAGACGGCTTCCGCGTTCATTTACCTGGGTATAATAGCCGTCCTCCATCTGCATGATGAAGTCATGGGCGCATACGGTTTTCGCAGCCAGGATTACTTCATCGTCCGTCGCCGTCCGGTTGCCGTAGCGGATGTTATCCATAATCGTTCCGGAGAAAATGAAGCTGTCCTGCATCATGACGCCCATCTGCGTGCGCAGGGAATGCAGCGTCACCTTGGAGATATCCGTATCATCAATATAAACCGTTCCGCTGCCGATATTGTAGAAGCGGCTCAGCAGGTTGACAATGGTGGTTTTTCCCGCGCCCGTAGGCCCTACGATAGCGAAGGATTCGCCAGGCATGGCCGTGAAGCTCACGTCATCCAGTGTTTTTATGCCCTCCTCATAGGAGAAGGATACATGGTCAAAGGTAACTTTGCCAATGATAGGCGGCATTTCCACTGCGCCGGGGGCGTCCTTGACAGCGACAGGCTCGTCGATGGTTTCAAAAATACGTTCCAGATAGGAAATGGCCGTTAACAGGGAGTTATAAAAGTTTGCCAGTGTGGTGATGGGAGACCAGAAACGGCTGATATAGCCGGTAAAGGCAACCAGTACACCTACGGAAGCCGTTCCGCCGCTCATGGCCATATCCACGATTGCCACATACAGAAACGCCGTGGTCACTGCGGAAATAACGTCAACGGTGGGCCCCATCATAAAGTTAAAGCGGACCGCGCGCATCCAGGACTGACGGTAGCCGTCGCTGAGGCGGTTGAAAATTCCGCTGTTTTCTTTTTCGCGGACAAAGGACTGGGTCACCCGGATGCCGTTGATGCTTTCCGCAATATAAGCATTCAGGTTGGACTGCTTGTTGCTCTGTATCTGCCATGCGCGGTGCTGCTTTTTCTTAATGAGGCTGGCAAACAGCGCCAGTACGGGAAGGCCGCACATACACATCAGTGTCAGCTTCACGTTAATGGAGAGCATGAAAAAGATGATGAAAATCAGGCTGCACAGGTCCGTTATTGTATTCAGCAGACCGTTGGAAAGCAGGTCACTTAAATTATTTACATAGTTTACGACCCGGACCTGGATTTTCCCGTGGGGCCTGTCGTCATAGTAGGAGAAGGGAAGCTCCTGCAGGTGGCAGAAGATATCGGTTCTCAGCTGATGGATGACGGACTGGCCCACCCGGTTGGTAATTTTTATTTTGGCCTTCAGGGAGAACACGGAATACAGGATGATCAGCAGCGTGTAAAAACTGATTCGCAGCAGTCCCTTAACATCCCCCTGGGGAATAATGTCATTCATCACCGTCATGAAAAAACGGGGAATGAGCATGGTCAGCGCACTTGCGGAGAGCATGAGGAAGGCCGCCAGGGCCATATCCTTTTTAAAGGGAAGGACATAATGGCCGAGCCTTTTGAGCTGCCCTAAGTCAAAATGGTCTTCCATGACTTCGTCGATATCGTATCTGTTGCGTGCCATTTTAACGTCCCTCCTTTGCCGGTGTGTGATACTGGTGCTCGAAAACCCGGGCATAATAGCCGTTGTTTGCAAGCAGTTCATCGTGTGTTCCCCGTTCCGCGATACGGCCGTGATCCAGAACCAGAATCTGATCCGCATCCTTCAGGGAAGAAATACGATAGGCAATAATGAAAATTGTATGGTTGCCCTCCAGGTTTTTCAGCTGCTTCTGTATGTAGGATTCTGTTTCCATATCCACCGCGGAGGTGGTGTCGTCCAGAATCAGTATGGCAGGGTCCTTAAGCAGGGCGCGGGCCAGGGAAATACGCTGTTTCTGGCCGCCGGAAAGACCGACGCCGCGTTCCCCCACAATGGTGTCGTAGCCGTCCGGCATAGCCTGGATAAAATGGTTGGCATCCGCGGCAATGGCCGCTTTTTTTACCTTCTCAAAAGGACAGTCGGGCCGGCCGTAGGCGATGTTTCCCTCAATGGTATCGGAGAAGAGGAATACATCCTGCATGGCCATACCGATATTGTCCCGCAGCTCGTATAAATCCATGTCCTTTACATTGACGCCGTCCACCAGCACCTCGCCCTCCGTTGCGTCATAGAAACGGCAGAGCAGGTTCATGATGGTGGATTTCCCCGCGCCGGTAGGACCAAGGATACCGATGGTCTGGTTGGGCTTCACAGAAAAGCTTACATTCTGGATAATATCCTTGCCCTCGGCCTGATAGGATACATTGCGGAATTCAATGCTTCCCTTCAGATGCTTTTTGGTAATGGCATTTTCCGGCTTGCAGATATGAGGATCCTCGGAAAATGTGGTATGTATTTTTTCCACGGAGGTGACGAAGCGCTGTACGTCGTTGACGAACCAGCCCGCCATACGCATGGGCATATTGAGCATCCACAGGTAGCCGTTTACGGTTACCAGGCTGCCCAGGGTTACCTCGCCCCGGATGGCCATGATGCCGCCGTAAAGCATGAGGACAACGGTAAGTATGTTGGAAAAGAATTCAAAAACAGGCACATATTTGGACCAGATTGCCGCACAGTCCAGCTCCGCTTTTTTGTAGCCGTCGTTTTCGACTTCGAATTTTTCGGTTTCGTAATCTTCCTTGGCAAAAGCCTTTACCACCCGGTTGCCGCTGATATTTTCCTGGACGAAGGCGTTCAGGCTGGAAAAATGGGTACGGATGTTATGGAAGGCCGGTTTTACCTGCTTGAACTGGCAGAGCGTGAGCACCAGCGTAAAAGGCAGGATGCAGAGCATGCACAGCGCCAGCTTCGTATTGATGGTAAAGATCATGACCAGCGCGAAGCAGAAATACAGGATATTTTCATAAATGGATGAGATGACGTTTGCCACGAAATGGCGGATGGCGTCCATATCACCTGTCTGTCTGCTCATCAGGTCGCCGGTGCGGTTGCGGTTATAGAAGTCAAAGTCTTCCATCAGGAGCTTTCTGTAAACCGCATCCCTCATTTTGTACAGCACACCCTGGGAACAGATTTCGAAGTTATAGGGAACCAGGAAGCGGAGAACGCTTCGCACGGCCGTCACCAGCAGAAGTATGGCCACAAGCACAGGCAGCTTGTGATACTGTCCGCCGCTGATAACGTCGTCCACGACCTTACCGCTGACGATAGGATTAATGATGGCGAGTCCTGCCAGAAATGTTACGAGAAACAATCCCAGAAAGAGCCGCTTTCGATAGGGCTTGATAAAGGAATAGAACCATTTCATTGGTGTCATAGGATAATCCCCTCCCGGATGATTAAAAAAATTACAGTTGCCGCATTCCCTTTTTTGTGGAATGAAGTACCTTTTTATATTAGGTGATCGGGAGAAAAATAAAATGTATTTTCTTGTTTTGTTTTTGTATTATTTTGTTCCGGCACAGATAATGCTATACTTGTATTATTCCTGCATAAATATAGAAAAAGCTGCCGGACAAAAAAGACGGCCTGCAGCTTGGGGCAGGGAAGCGGCGGCAGGCCAGGTATGGTAATAATGCTCTGATTTGCCGTCAGGAAGGGCAGAGGAGGAACAGGGCCGGATGGATAAAATATTGATTATAGAGGATGAAGAGCTGATAAGGGAGGAATTGAAAACACTCCTGTCCAATGCGGGTTATCTGGTGGAGGCCGCAGAGAAATTCGGTAACGTGGCAGAGCTGGTAGGGGCATTGGCCCCGGATCTGATACTGCTGGATGTCAATCTGCCGGGCAGGGACGGATATCATCTGTGCGCCGATATCAGAAGCTTTTCAGATACGCCCATCCTGTTTCTGACAGGACGGGATACGTCCATGGATGAGCTGTATGCGCTGACGATTGGCGGAGATGATTATATCACAAAACCATACAATGTGCCGATTCTGCTTGTCCGGATAAAGCTGCTGCTGAAAAGAGGAAAAAGAGGAGAACAGGCGGAATTGCCGGAATATAAGGGAATGCGCCTCAGCCTGGCCGCGGGTACGCTGTCCTTTGGCGGCCGGGAGGCGGAGCTGACGAAAACAGAGCTGAAGCTGATGTATTATCTGTTCACGCACGCGGGAGAAATAGTCCCAAGGCTTGATCTGGTGGAATTTTTATGGGACAGCCAGATCCATATTGATGACAATACGCTGAGCGTGAATATGATGCGGATACGGGAAAAACTCTGCGCGCTGGGAGCCGGAAACCTGATACAGACAAAAAGAGGGATGGGATATAAAATATGACAATTTCCGATTATCTTAAAAGTACGAGGGCTGTGATTCTCACCTGTCTTGCAGGCGGTTTTTTCTTTTCCATGCTGTTGCTTCTTTATGGAATTACGCCCCAGGAAATGCTCCTGCTGTGGATATGCTTTTTACTCATCGTTGCTGCCAGTCTGTGCTGCGGATATGTGCGCCTTTACAAAAGGCTGCGGTATCTGCTGTCAGTGACGGATTCTCTGGAGAAAAAGTATCTGACGGCGGAGATTGCGGATAAGCCTGTGTCCGCCGCGGAAAAGGTATATTTTCAGATAATGAAGGAAGCGCTGAAGTCCATGACGGACGAGGTGGCGCAGAACAGAAGGGCAAACACGGAATACCGGGATTTTATAGAACAGTGGGTGCATGAAATCAAGGTCCCCATGACTGGGATACAGCTATTATGCGAAAATAACAGGTCGGACGTGATCCGGAAAATTATGTCGCAGACAGAGCAGATTGAACGCGAGGTGGAGCGGGTGCTTTTTTTTGCAAGGCTGGGGAGTGTGGAAAAGGATTATTTTATCCGGGAAATCTCTCTTAAGGATTGTGTCTTTGAGGCGCTTGCCGCAAACAGGCAGTTCCTGATACAGAGCGGGGCCTGCGTTCATACGGACGGAATTGGGGATACCGTATATTCGGACAGCAAATGGATAGTCTTTATTATCAGCCAGGTCATAATCAACAGTGTGAAATACCGGAGTGAGGCTTCTCCCGTAATCACGGTGGAATCCGGGAAGAGGGGGGACAGTGTGGTCTTGTCCGTGACGGATAACGGCGTCGGTATTCTGCCCAGTGAAATCGGAAGGATTTTTGACAAGGGCTTCGTAGGGAGTAACGGAAGGGCGGGAAAGGGGGCCACGGGCATCGGTCTTTATCTGTGCAGGCAGCTTTGCCTCAGGCTGGGGATTGCCATGGATGCGCTGTCTGAGCCGGGGGAATTTACAACGATCCGCCTGACCTTTCCTAAAAGCGGGTATCTCACGGTGTAGGACTGGGCTGTTATAATCCCCGCTGCCTGTAAATTGTTCAGTCAGCATATGTTGGATATGAGCGGCTGACGGTATCCTGTAACTGTTCAGATGACCGGCTGTTACGGTATCTTACAGATTTGTCACATAAGATCAGGAAACATGTATACAAGAAAGAGGCGCCTCCCGGTACAATGGGGTTGGATTCAGGCAGCAGGAGCTTTTGCAGGACTGCCGGTCCAAAATATTAAGGAGGTGTCCATTATGGAGCGTGTATACAGACAGGGAAGGAAAAGGGGCGGACGGAAGGCTGCCTGGATATTGGCTGTTGTTTTTATTTCTCTGGCTGCAGTCCTGTTTTTCCTGAGCGGGACCAGGCAGATCCGATCGGATTCACCGGGAGTGGAATGGATTCGGGAAGAGGGGCGGATTACCCAGGTGGTTATTGACGGGCAGTTCCCTTACTGCAACATCATACCGGCTGTTACAGAGGAGAGTATCAGGGATTCCGGAGGAACTGTGACGGCGATCGCCCGGACGTATGCCTTTGAGGCCGGATTTTCACTGCGTATGCGGGGAACTTATAAAATTGACATGGAATCTGCCTCAGACATCGCATATACGTATATATTAAAATTTGCAGACAGAGATGTTGTCATTGAAAATGGAAGGGAGGCCGGGTAATTGGGCTGTGCACAAGAAATTCTTCTACGGGTGGAGAATATTGAAAAATACTATGGCGGCCTGGGTACCGTAACCCGGGCGCTGGATCAGCTCAGCTTCCATGTCCGTAAGGGGGAGTATATCAGTATTATGGGCGCTTCCGGTTCCGGGAAGACCACGCTGCTCAACTGCCTCTCCACCATTGATTCTGTGAGCGCCGGGCATATTATGCTGGATGGAAAGGATATTACAAAGCTGCGGGAGGAGGAGCTTGCCGCGTTCCGGCGGGATAACCTGGGCTTTGTATTTCAGGAGTATAACCTGCTGGACACGCTTACTCTGGAAGAAAATACGGCGCTGCCCCTGACGATTCAGGGACTGGGGCCGGAGGAAATTGGCCTGCGGGTCAGGAAGATTGCAGATAAGCTGCAGATTGGCGATGTGCTGGAAAAATTCCCCTTTCAGACGTCGGGAGGGCAGAAGCAGCGTTGTGCCTTTGCCCGCGCTGTGGTATGCGGCCCCAAAATAATTTTTGCGGATGAGCCGACAGGGGCCCTGGATTCCCATTCTGCCCATGTGCTTCTGGAAATTATTTCACAGCTGCATGAAGATTTGGAAACCACGGTTTTTATGGTGACCCATGATGCATTCTGCGCCAGTTATGCGGAGCGCATCCTGTTTTTGAAGGATGGGAAGATATTCAACGAGCTTGTGAAGGGAGAGAAGACAAGGGGCGTATTCTACCATGAAATCCTGGACGTGCTTTCTCTTTTGGGAGGTGACGGCCAATGCTAGGGAAACTGGTGCTGCGCAATGCAAAAAGACAGCTGGGGGATTATGTGCTGTATTTTATTACGATAAGCTGTGCCGTGGCATGTATGTATGCCTATAATGCGCTGATTTTTTCTGAGCAGGTCAAAAGGCTTCCCAGGCTGGAGATACTGCCGCTTATGGTGATTGCCACATCCCTGCTGATAATTCTTGTGCTGGGCTGGCTTGTAAGCTATATGACCGGCTATATGCTCAGGAAGCGCAGCAGGGAGCTGAGTATATATATGGTTTCCGGGCTGTCTAACCGGACCATTGCAGGTTTGTTTTTATATGAAAATCTGATGATTGCAGGCATGGCGTTCGTTTTCGGATTGCTGGCCGGCATTCTGTTGTCCAGGCTTGTGGAGGCCGCGGTGCTCAGAATGTTTGGCATGACGTTTACCCTTGGTTTTTCCGTTTCCTTTCAGACGCCAGGAGTGACATTGTTATATTTTGCCGGAATGTATCTGCTTGCCCTGCATAAAAATAAAAGGCGGATCCGAAAAATCAGGCTGTATGATCTGTTGTATTACGATCGGCAGAACGAAGGCAGGCTGCTGAAGCAGAAAAGTTCTTTCCCGGGAGTTTTCATATTGTCACTGCTTTTTTATGCTGTGGGTAATATGCTGATCATACTGCGGCCCATGGGGAAGGGATACGATGTCCTTTTGGGGCTGGCGTTTGTGGTGACTGGCCTTTTTACTTTCTTTTTCAGCGTGCCCTCTTTTCTGGCTTCACAGCTGGAAAAAAGGAAGGGATGGGCGTACCGGAAAAATCATCTGATTATTTTCAGGGAGTTTACGTCAAAGCTTCGTTCCATGAGTGTGGTGCTTGGAATCCTGTCAGTTTTATTTATGCTGGCGGTATTCTTTTTTGGAACAGGGGCTGCTGCCCGTATTTTTGCGGATCGCAGCGTCGAGCTGAATGTGTTTGATATAATGATACTGCATCCGGGCGGTATGATGGATTTCAGCGCTTATGAAAAACGGATTGGGGAAAGCTTTCCCATACAAAAGAGCTGTTCCTACGGAATCTATGGCTGGGAAAGCAGGGAATTTTTTTCTTTAAGGCGGCAGGCGGCGCAGGAGCTGGAAAAGCCGCAGCGGCTCATATATGCGGAATATCTGTCGGATACGTATATGAAACAGAGCGACTATCTTTATCTGAGGCAGATGCTGGGATATGAAATCCCGGAGGTTTACGAAAATACCTGCTATGTCCACTGCACGCCGTCTCTTGCCGGCAAATTTTCGGATTATATGGAGAAGGCCGGGACAATAGAGGTGAATGGATATGAGCTGAATGCAGGAGGCGTTTTCTCAGAGCCGTTCAGCCAGAATGATACCTACGGCAATGGCCTGGATTATGTTGTTGTGGTTCCTGATAAGGTGACGGACGGGATGGAGATACGGTACGGTCTGTATGCGGCAGTTACGGAGCAGCCTTTGAACAGCGCGGAGCTTGAACAGCTGACGGACGGCGGGCTTGTTCTTTTGGACAGGGGGAATGGGAAATCTGTTTCCCAAGGGAAATCTGTTTCCGAAGGGAGGCCTGCCTCCCCGGGAAAGTCAGCTTCCTGTGAGGGGTTAACCTCCCGGGATGAATCAGTTCCCCCTGACGATTTATTATCTATGGAAACAGGACGGGCGGTCACTTCTTTGATATATCCGGATAAGGATTACCTGTCAGGCAAGTGGGTGCAGAAGGAATCGCTTTCTCAGATTTATGTGCTGCTTATCTGCCTGGTATATCTGTCTGTTATTCTGGAAATTACCGGGGCGGCAATTCTTGCAACGCAGGCCCTCAGTGACGGTGAAAAAAAGAAAAGACGGAACAGTATTCTTGGACAGCTGGGAATGAGCGGGAAACAGATTGCCAGGTTAGATAACCGACAGCTGATGCTGTTGTTTCTGCTGCCGCTGCCTCCGGCTCTTATTACCAGCGGCCGGCTGATATATGACGGGGCGCGAAAGCTGCTTCTTGATACTTGGGGAATGCCTGTATTTACGGGAAATATGTGGATTTGGCAGGCGGTGGCAATGGCGGTTGGATTTTTTGCGGCATTGTACGGGATTTATTATGGGGCTGTGAGAATGGCGGCTGAAAAACAGATGGGATAAAGCAGTGCTTCAATAGAATAGCAGAACGGGTAAAATGCAGCCGCAGCAGGCAAATGAAATCATATCAAACCGGCTGCGGCTCATATTGTTTGTGAGCCGACGGTTACTGTCCGAGAATCATCTGCGCTATCTGCAGGTCGCTCACGGAAGGGCCTTCAGCGATTAATGCCATTACTTTTTCAACATAGGCGGTTTCCAGTTCCAATTCTTCTGCTATGGCAGAAGCATCAAGCCCTTTCGCTCTCTTTTTCCTGATGATAGCTACAAATTTTGCTTCCACTTCAGCTTTCCCTTCGGCAAGCCCTTTTTCAAATCCGTCATTTACAAGCATTTTCCCAAGTTCTGTCATTGCAATTACCTCCTTCACTTCGGCCAATTCCTTTTTATTTAAAAATTTAAAAGCTAATGTATACAGCACGGCCTTCATTTTTTCCAGTTCAATCGGAGTTACCGTTTTTGAAGCATACTGTATAAAATTCAGGCTTTTTATAATCCGTTCCCCGATTCCCATATTCCCGGACATCAGGGGCGTCAGAAGCAGGGAAACCAGATCTTCTTTCTCCAGGAGCATTCCCTGCTCCTGCTTTTCTTTTACGCAGGCGAACAGCCGGTCCGAATCCTTATTCTTCAGACGGATAAGCTTTACATGATAAACATTGATGCCCTCTGCCAGTGAGCTTATGGGCCTTTTCACTTTAGAGGAGCAGATTACATAAGTAATGACCGCAACATTAAAGGTTCGGGCCGTTGTTGCCTCGTATTCCCGGAACCGCTTCAGATCCTTGCGTGTGACGGAGTCACTTTCAAACTCCAGATGTACCCAGAGGTTATTCGTTGAGATGTAGTTGAAATCCTGATACATCTGTTTCGCTTCCAGCGTCACATTTTCAGTGGGGGCAACGTACCGTACGTTATCGGTTATCCCCAGCAGGGGCAGAAGCTCTTCGCCGAAATACTGCGCCGCCGTTTTTAAAGCCAGATCCTCATGGTGAATGTTCTGCGGATCGGCCTGATTTATCACTTCTTTTTCTTCGTGTTCCTGCACACAGCCTCCTGTTCCGTAAGCTATGTGTAAATATCTATCTTCCATTTAATTATAGCTGGTAATCCGACACATGGCAACCGTTTCTTACTGTTATTATGGTAATAGATTTTGTTATTATGGAATAAAAATATTTGCTTTCATAGTGGGAGCTTTGTCCGATTGGACAGAAAAATCGATTTGATTGTATATGTAAAAATAAACTTGGCAGATAGGATTTACACAATCGGCAGCCAGTGTGTTTTTTATAATAACACAGCATGACGGAAATAAAAAATGAAAATTATATAAAATAACATGGCGAAGGAAATCCTGGCTGCTCCCGGGAAAGTGCGCTCCTGTCCGGCAGGAAACCGGCGCTGTAAAAACACAGCAGCCCGGATTCCATTTCCCTGCCGTCAGCTGTACTTCAAAATAACCGTTTCCACCACATCCGCCACGTCCTCGCATTTATCGCAGCATTTTTCCAGTCTGTCATAAATTGCGGTCCAGGACAGGATTTCCACGGCGTCGCCGGATTCGGAATACAGCCTGCGCATGGCTTCTGTGTAAAGCTTGTCGCCGTTTTCCTCCAGATGGTTGATTTCGATTATCATATCCTTAATCGCTTTGGATTTGCGGAATTCAGGGAATTCCACCATCAGCTTCTTCAGGGCGCAGCAGCAGTCGCAGATAATGCTGACGAAGGAAACGGCGTCCTCGCGCAGGGAAGTGATGCGGAACATATACAGCCGCAGCAGTATGTCCTCCAGGCTGTCGGTCACGTCATCGAGCGCGCTGGAGAGCTCCATGATGTCCTCCCGGTCGATGGGAGTGATGAATTCCTTCAGCAGCTTTTCCATCAAATCATGTTTGGCAAGATCCGCCGTATGTTCTATATGATGGAGGGCCTCCATGCAGGCCGGCAGCTGTTCGGGATCGAAGCTGATAAAGTTTTCCTTCAGCATATCCGCCGCCTGGCAGGAATAGGTTACGGCCTGGATGAACATGTCAAAATAATTATTTTCTTTTTTTCTACCCATTGCAATATCCTTTCAGTGAAATGAAATAATGGTTTGTAACTGTTCAGAATATAAACAAAAACAGCCTGGCGCACAGATAGCCAATCAGTCCACAGCCCGGGAAGGTAAGAACCCAGGTGAGCACCATTTCACGGACCACTCCCCAGTTTACACTGGAAAGCCTTCTGGCCGCGCCCACGCCCATGATGGCCGTGGTTTTCGTATGTGTGGTGGAGACGGGGATGCCGGTCAGCGAGGAGAGCAGAAGACAGGCCG
>ERZ780150.654-NODE-654-length-28316-cov-3.695057_pt1 | contig 28316 bp, 39 predicted proteins | sample MGYA00511019_ERZ780150 | MGnify/ENA primary metagenome ERZ780150 (study PRJEB29588, sample SAMEA2151633) | human gut metagenome | biome: human gut; feature: human-associated habitat; material: faeces | place: Denmark | collected 2008/2010 ...
CCCCCGGCCGATTCTCCCCAGATACCGATGCAGTCCGGATCAATTCCCAGTTCCCCGGCATGTGCTTTCAGGAAACGCACGGCGCACTTGCAGTCTTCTATCGGCGCGGGAAAGGGTTTCTCCGTTACCAGCCGGTACTCAATGCTGGCACAGACAAAGCCCATGCGGCATGCCTGTACCAGGGCGTTCACAGGACGGTATTTTTTCGTCAGCTCAGGAATGCTCCATCCGCCGCCATGCACCCAGATTATAACGGGACGTTTTTTCTCCGTCTTTTCCTGAGGTATCATAAGATCCAGATACATGGGATGCTCCCCGCCCATTCCATAAGCCACATCCTCATAAAAATCAATTTTCTCCGCTTCCCAGTCCGCCTTGAATTCATCTGACACTCCGGTTTCCTCTCCGGATAATTTTTTCAATTCCAGCATTTTTTCTCCTCCAGTCATTTAACAAACTTCCTCATAATGAATATACTGAATTCATTTTAATGAAATAAGAAAATCAAAAATATACAAAAACAGATTTCCCATATCATATTTTCTGATATCATTTCTTTTCTTCTCTTGTTTTGTTATATGCTGCCTTTTTCTATCTCCGATTTTTTGAGTTATCAAATCGAAGTGTTGTGGTGACCGGGTTCTTTAATTTGTGCTCCATTAATCATCTGTTAATTTTCATAAGTTTCGACAAAAAAAGAAACAGACCTTTTCTTAAGAATCTGTTTCAAATAAAACCTTCTTTATGCATTGATATACCATTCACAATTATCTTTTACAGTAACATTTTTCCAATGAAAACATCTCTCCTCAATCTTGGTGAAAATCCATTTTCTTCTTTCATCGTTTATGTAGGTTCCCGTGCTATCTATATCTCCGTGCTATCTATACCTCCGCCCTGATCACATCCATACTGCCGGATTTCAGCAGCTTTTTAAGGAAACTCTTTGCATCTAAAGGAGAGCGGTATTGAGGCAGCTGAGTGAAAACACCGGACAGTCTGTCCATCTCTTCCATCGCTTCTGTAAATTTTGCAGTATCATAATGGTCCAGCTTTTCCTGGGAGCTGTATTCAAGATTCCCGGGATTAAGTCTGTGCGTCAGGATTGCATATCCCACACGTTTCTGACAGTTACACTTACCTGTACCGGAAAGCCCACAGTATTCCCCTAAAAATGCAGCTACCTTTTTACGGATGCGTGAAAGCCGCTGACGGTAGGCTTCGGCAGTTAACCCTAAGATTTCGCCGCATACCCTGCTGTCTGCCTTAAACATCAGCCCCAGCACATAGATACAGCGGCTTTCAGGATCCAGGCACTGAAGCATGACATTGGTGCAGGAAGCCTTTAATTCATCTGCCAGTATTTCCTCCTCCACCCCTTGCAGTAAATCTTCTGTATTTGGGACAAACCCCATATTGATGTCCTCGCCATAAAATTCAAAACTCAATGGCCGCTGTGCAAACATTGACTTTTTACAGTTGATAAGATAATTTGCAGCTACACGGTAAGCCCATGTGGAAAAGGCACTCTCCTTGCGGAACGTCGATAACTGTGTAATGATTTTAATCATGATTTCCTGCACGGCATCTTCTGCATCCTGAGGGCTTCCCAGCATTCGCAGTGAAAGATTATAAAGCATATCCTGAACACTTAGAAGAAGAGTTTCCAATGCTTTTTTATCGCCGTTTACCGCCTGGTCAATCAATTCCGGCTCTTTATTTTGCATGCTAATACCTCCATTTTTTTATATTATACCTTATTAGACAATGTTTCTGACCAGTTGTGACAAACAAAGTTATTATTTGCAAAAATTATTTCATCCAAATTTGTCTCTCGCTTTCACACAATTATCCTCCTCTCATTCTCACTCCGCCAGCACGGCGCCGCCGGCGGTATCGATTCCGTGGCAACGGCTCAACAGTTCTTCCTGGAGCGCCCTGGCTGATTCCCGCACCTCCTGTTCACTCAGGCCGCCTGTCTTTGCAACGATGCGGATCCAGTCATCCACGCTTTTTCCCATACCTTTTATCATTACAAAAATAAGCGTCCCGAATCCAAGAATCAGCAAAAGGAAAAAGACACAAATCCCGATTCCAACTCCCAGCATATCCTCCTGTTCATCCCGGATGAATTCCAGCACCCTGTTTATGGACCATACAAGCCCTGCCACGCTGCCTGCCAGGAAAACGCCTATAATAAACAGGTTCAGGCCCGCATTGACCCCTTTCTGCGCCTTCTTATGGGCCATAAACACGGAGCCTTCCAGATAATGCTTTCTCCTGTACTCATCATTCATATGCTGTAAATACAATTCTCTGTTTTGAACTTCCATTTTTTATTTTCTCCCCGTATACCTTCCTGCGGTATCCTTTTTCTTATTAATTTACTTTCCCAAAGATATGGCAAAATTCAATTGTACACTGCTGTTTCAGTTATAATTCATCCGTACATGGTGAGTATCTTTTTTGCCTTTTCTTTTAAAATATCCCTTGCTTCAACAGGCTCAATTACTTCAACATACTCGCCAAATGAAAGCAGGTAAAGGAACGTCCAGTCACTGAGCTGGTATCTGAAAGATACTTCCAGCGTGCCGTCCTCTAATTTTTTAATATACTTTTCCTGAAATTCATCATAGACCTTATATGCTATCTTCTCAGAAAAATGCAATTTAAACATCGGAATATTATAATCCTCTTTATAAGCAGGAGTAATGGAAAAATCCTGCGGCAGTTCGCGTTCAAACAATTGATTTGTTATTTGAAGCTCCCTGATGCGGGACATTTTATAAGTACGGATGGCATTTTTATTCCGGGAATAAGCGACAAGATACCAGGCGTGTGATTTGAAAACCATTTTTAACGGCTCAACAGCCTGACTGGTTACCATCAGCTCGGAATTAAAATACGTGAAGGTAATCACATATTTATTGATGATTGCACGCTCCAATGCCGTAATATTGAGCCGCTCCTTTTCCGGGCTTCCCCAGTATGAGAAATCAATCTCCAGCCATTCCGATTGCATATTATGGCTGAACAGCCCGGCAACCTTGTTCAGGGCTTTATCAGCATCCGGATAATTGGAGGATTTCAGGATTTGCAATGCATGAATAATATTGTTTTGCTCCGCCTGCGTGAAATAGGACTTGTCCAATGAAAAGCCCTGCAGTAAGGACAGTCCTCCGTTATATCCCTTTTGTGATGTAATTGGTATGCCCGCAAGCGAAAGTATATTGATGTCCCTGTATATCGTGCGTGCGGAAACATTAAGTTCCTCCGCCAGCTGTCTGGCCGTTATATACTCATGGCTCAACAGCAGGAACACAATCTGAAGCAGTCTGTCTATCTGCATATCATCCCTCTTTTTACCTGTTTTCGCGGCACGAAAACAGCTCCTCCCCTAAATATTTATCATGCGGCGCTATCAGGCATTTTTCCATCGGCTTCCAATAGCTGCCGTAAAGATTTTTCTGCGCTGCCCCGTAGCTTTCCTTCGTATCAAACTCCCAATAAAGCATATACTTTACACTTTTTACAATGCGCGTGATTTTGAGAGGCGGCAGTCCTTCTTTAATCTGCTCCATGTCTATATGGTACTCTCTCTTCACAAACCGAAGCAAAAGCAGCCCCGGCTGCTTTTCCAAAAAAGCTTTGGCTTCAGACATAAGCGTCTCAAATTCATCGACCTTCTGCGGTTTGACCTGATAAATGCATATTTCAGTAAATGGCATATATAACTCCTCCTTTATTTTCAGGTTTATCTTATCATGAGGAATATGACATCAGTGTGTCATATTTTAAATAAATATTGTTATAAGTAATAATTCTATTTCTTCCAGGCATACCAGTTATGCTTACTTTAAATATATTTTGCAGGAAAAACATGGATATGATTGATAGAACCTGTTGCCGTTCTGCTTTTTGCAGTCGTAGTCACTGTTCAGGTAAATTTGAAAATTTCAGCGATATATGGAAGAATTGTTTTCTTCAAAAGATGATGAATGTGAGGGAGACGAAGATAATGAAAAATAAAAGAGCAATTTGTATTACAATCATCTGTGTATTGGGTGTAGTTATACTTCTGCTGTTGCTTTTTTCTCATTTGAACCACGGCAATCTATACAACGGCAATCAAGCTATCGCAAACACAGAAGTGCAACGAAGGCTCCACAGGCAATCAGAATAATGAACCCGAACTTTCTCAAGGTGAATATGCGGTTATTCCTCATTGAGGTGAAGTAATTATTTGTTCCAGCAATTCTCCTACCTGAGCGGCTATTTCCTCAACCCCTCCATGAAATTGATCGAGTACAAAGGATTCCACTACCCCCAAAACAGCCATTCCCATAAATTTTAGAAGAACCTCCGTATTTCTTTTTCCTGAACTCTCTTCTAATTTATTATTCAGTTGGTTCATTATAAAATCCAGCAGACGATTACGGAAGGCTACCGTACTCTCTGTTGCAAACAACGCCGCGAAAAATGCCTTCCTCTCTTCAAAATAACGGAACCATATTACCGTGCCTTCAACAAACCCCTTTTCTTTTTTCTTTTCACAAATGATCCCCAGTTCTTCCAGATGTTTATTTACAACCACATTTAATAAATCATATTTATCCACATAATGAAGATAGAAGGTTTTTCGGCTGATATCCGCTTTTTCTGTAAGCTCTTTAATTGTAATCATGTCAAACCCGTCCTTCAGAAGCATTTCCAAGAAAGCATTCTGAATTGCCTTTTGTGATTTTAAAATCCTTCGATCTATATTTGTTTCCATATTTTCCTCCGAAATAATACACATATTTGACGGATATGAGTATTACTACATTATTTTAATAATCTGGTAATTGATTTCCATTACCCTATCCATTAATATACACATGTGTAATTATATTCGCAAGAGAATTTTTAAGCCTCAATTATTCCATTTCGACAAATCAGTGGCTTACTAACCCCAAAAGGAGCCATTTATTAACTGGAATTTTATCAGTAAACATTTTTAATAAAATACTATGATAATTCAACGTACATGATATACAGGAGGAATAAAATGTCCAGAACTGCAGAAGAATTGATGACCCACCATATCGAATCTATGATGAAAATGAAGGAAAATTCAAATTTAGATGAGGCCTTAGCAGATTATTCAGAAGATCTCGTGGCAATAACCCGCCTGGATGGCCGTACAAGAACTATGGGATATGATACGCTTACCGATACCATGCGAAATGCTTTTACTTTTGCAACAAAGCTGGGAATGGATGTGGAGTCGGCTGTTGAAAAACTGGATATCCTTTTTCGTCAGAGTAAAGGCGGCTACATCACACTTTTAGCCTCTTTAAAACCCTTTTCTTCATTTGCCTCCTTTACCTATATGATAGAGAATGATAAAGCCATTTATGTAACTGGTTACGCGAAAACTGCATTGTCTATGCCCTCTCTTGGCGTTAAGGCACACCCTTTTCCCGAAAATCCAGAAACTCTGGCCACTGTAGAAAAACATTTATCTAACCTCAGGAAACATGATGCTCATGCATTGCCGCAAGACTATGCCGATGACGCCATTATTTTAACCAATTTGAGTGAACGGCCTTACCATGGTACAGCAGCCATTGAATATTATTGTTCCAATCTGCTGGAAAAAGCCAGTGTGGAAATTGATGCTCTGACAGATCCCAATACGAAAATAATCGTAAAAGAAGCTGTTGCGGAAATTGCCTGCATTGTGTTCCAAAACAGGGCAAAAAAGAAATCCGGCGTAATGACCTATCGGGTTCAGCAAGGGAAAATTGTATTTGAATCAGCTATATTTCAAAATGGATGACCGATTTCATTTACTCATTCCGGATTGCCGCCAGCGGACTCATGTTCATCGCTTTCAATGCGGGGAAAATCCCTGCTGTTATTCCAACCAACGCTGCAAATATAAGCGCCGCTAAAGATAGCCAGGAGGGGATCCGTGAGATGTTGCTGCCCATATCACATCCAAGAACCTTCAGCACGCCTATTTCCTTTGTACGCTCATAAATTGACATTACCATTGTATTGGCAATTCCTATTGCTGCTACAAACAAGGATACAGCTCCGATACCGCCCAATACAGTCTGAATCATCTTTGATTGCATTTCCGACTGTTCCAGCCATTCGATCTTGCCGACAGCCTGATACCCCGATTTATTCAGCAGTGTAAGCACCTCTTTCACATGCTTTACATTGTCCACATTTACTTCTATGCTATCATAAACAAAATAGGGCAGAGGCTTTCCATTTTTCATGGTTGGCTGCCCCGGGATTATCTTTTTCTTAAATATCTGCTTTAACCGTACCTTCAGAAGTTCCAGATCCGTATATACTGTGTATGAATAGTCTGAATTCTTGCTCATCGTTTCATCAATAATCCCGGCTGAATTCAATGAATATTTTTTGGGCGGCTTAACCGTGCTGTCCGTCCGGGAATTAAAATAAGCATCCGCGTCAAAGACAACAAACATGGGCGTTTTCTCTAAATCCACTTTGGGAAATTCACCAAGTGCTCTGCTGTTGGGGAGGCAATGGCTAAAATATATTTATTCATTAGCTTCCATCAGGTACTGTGCAGTAAACCGTTTCCGAAAGCTTTTTGCATTTCATATCAGCATGCTTTTTTCCATCCTGCTTCATGGCAATCCGTCTGCAAGTCTAATCCATTCATTGTCCGGGCCAGGTTTCATACCACAGGCTTGATTGAAATAAGCAGCCACTAATTAATTCCGACTTTTGACACTCAAACCAGTTACTTATAAGGTGATTGATTTCTGAACGCAGTATGGATATAATCAAAATAGTTACAATTCATGAATAACGGAAGCGATGGAAATAATGGCGATAACTCAGAAAACGATTAACTATGAAACCACCGATTTTGAGAATTCGTTCCAATTGGTTCATAAGATAACAACCAAACGGTTTCAGTATGGAACTCATATTCATACCCGTTTTTATGAAATCCATTTTCTAATCAGGGGGGAAGTCGAGTTCGCTATTGAAGAGATGAGGAAGAAATTGGAACATGGAGATGTTACGGTTATTGCGCCTGGTGAGATCCACAGGCCGTATATAAATGATAATAAAGAATATGAGAGAATAGTATTTCATATTTCAGATAATTTGTTGACAGAACTGTCTACACCGCGTACCAATCTGCAGAGTATGTTCAGACGGGTAAAAACACACTTTATTCATTTTACGGATGAGGAACTTGAAGAATTTTTTATACGTTCAAAAGAAATAAACAAATATGTAAGTAATCCGGAACAGCCAGGGGCGGATATCTTAATGCAGTCCTATCTGAATATCATTCTGATGCAGATACTTAATAAGCTTCAGATATCAGATGAAAATACAGGAGAAAATTATGTTGAGCTGTCTCCACTTATCGGAGAAGCAGTAGAATATATAAAAGGTCACCTGACAGAAGATATTTCGGTGCAGTCGGTCGCGGATCAACTGAATATAAGTCGTTCTTATTTAAGCCGTATTTTTAAGGAAAGAACCGGATATAGCCTATGGAACTACGTGCTGTCCAAGAGGCTGATTCTGTCTCAGAAGCTTATTATGGAAGGTCGTTCTGTTACAGAAGCCTGCTTTGACTCGGGATTCCGGGATTATGCACATTTTATCAAATCATTTTCCAGAACCTTTGGGATTCCACCAAAAAAATACAGGGAACAGACGATTAATCAAATAACAATAAATATTATAGTATAGGAAATCGAAGAGCGGTTCAAATCGAATCGCTCTTTTTTTGTACAGCTGAAATAAGGATTGCATCTTAAAAAGTACCATAGGGAGTTGTGTACAATATGACATAAAAAGGATGCAAAAAGCAATATGAGCATAAAGTAATATGACTAAAATGTGTATTAACAAAACGTTTTGTAAATTTTAAAAAAGGCTTAAAATTGGCATTTCTAAGAAGGTTTTAAATAATACACAATAATAATTTTGTATAAGACGAAGCGTATTGGAGGAAAATATGAAAAGAAAATTATGTAGTATTATACTCACTTTAGCCATGACAGCATCACTTTTGGCTGGTTGTGCAAGCGAAAAAACATCAGTGGGTACAGAGAATAATGCACAGTCATCTGCCGGTCAGGTACAGCAGGAAAACGGTTCTGAAGAGGCTGTTGCCGAAGTGACCACATATCCTATCGACACAGATACCACATTTACATACTGGGGAGTTTTGAATGGAAATGTCTCAGCAAACTTTAACAGTCTGGGAGACACTGAAATTGCAAAGATGTGGCAGGAAAATACAGGTGTTACAATCGAATTTCAGCATCCCACAGCAGGGCAGGATAAGGAGCAGTTCAATCTGATCATTGCTGATGGAAACTATCCAGATTTCTGGCATTATACATGGTCTAATTCCAGCACCTATCCCGGTGGCCCTGAGAAGGCAATTGCAGACGGAGTTATCCTGGATCTTACTGATTTGATTAATAATTACTGTCCTAACCTGAAAGCATATTTGGAAGCAAATCCGGATGTGGACAAGCAGGTAAAGACAGATTCCGGAAAATATTACTGCTTTCCCAGCATAAAGGAAATTGATGAAGGCTGTACCTGTATGGGGCCAATGATCAGAAAGGATATTTTGGATGATCTGAGACTGGAACTGCCGGAAACCATTGAAGAATGGCACGATGTACTAACTGCTTTCAAAGAAAACGGTGTTGAAATTCCTCTGTCCTGGTATTACCCGGATAAGGGCAGAACCTTTGGATATGCTTGGGGAACACCGGAAACCTTCGTTGTGGATGATGGGAAATGTGTATATGGCCCTTCCAAGGCAGCATATAAAGATTATCTTACAACAATGAAGCAGTGGTATCAGGAAGGACTTCTGAATCCTGATATGTTTTCGGGAGGGGAGGATTTGACCAATACCATGTTGGCTTCCGGAAAAATCGGAGCGACCATGGCATGGACAGGTGGAACGCTCCAGACGGTAACTCTTTTACAGAGACCGGAAAATCCTGATTATGAATTGTCGGCATGTAAATGGCCCGTACTCAATAAGGGAGACAAACCTATGTACGGTTTCCGTAATACCAAGTTTTTTGACGGCGGCATTGCTATTGGCGGAACCTGCAAAGATCCTGTTCTTGCGGCAAAAGTACTGGATTATGGGTACAGTGAAGATGGATATATGATGTTTAACTTCGGAAAAGAAGGCATTTCCTATACAATGGAAGACGGTAAACCGGTATACACGGATATTATTAAGAATAATGAAGATGGTTGGCCGGTGGGACAGGCAATGGCCAAATATATCATGGCCTGCTACAATGGACCGTTTGTACAGTCAGGAGACTATCAGCTTCAGTATTTTAACATCGATGAAGCAAGAGATGCCATGTATACATGGAACGACTGCGGATCTGATGAGACAACTCTTCCCACCATCTCTCCTACCGAAGAAGAAAGTGTGGAATATGCAACGATTATCAACGAAATGAATACTTATGTGGAAGAAATGACATCAAAGTTTATTTTAGGCACTGAGGATATTGAAACGGGCTTTGATAAATATATCGAAACCCTGAACCAACTGGGACTGGAACGGGCTACAGAAATCATGAACAATGCATTGGAACGCTTTAATAATAGATAATCCGGCGAATCAAACGGGAAGAGGAGATGCTTCTTCCCGTTTTCTATCGGGAATACCGATGAAAAACACTTCCAACGACGTATGGTGAGAGGTAATTGGAATGAAAAAAAAGAATGAAAACAATTTTGGAATAAGGGTAAAAAAGGATTGGCGGAAAAATAAGAGCTTGTATCTAATGATCATTCCGGTATTCATTTTTTATTTCCTTTTCATGTATAAGCCTATGTATGGAGTAATTATTTCCTTTATGAATTATTCACCTGCCAGAGGGATTTCAGACAGTCCGTGGGTAGGATTCGACAATTTTATCCGTTTTTTCAACAGTCCCTATTTTTACAGATTAATCCGTAATACCCTTTTACTGAGTCTGTACAGTCTGATATTTTGTTTTACCGCACCTATTGTACTGGCACTTTTGTTAAATGAAGTTACCTGCAAGCCATTTAAATCCGTCGCACAGACCTTAAGTTATCTTCCTCATTTTATTTCTATGGTAGTGGCAATCGGGATTGTGAAGGAATTCTGTCTTTCAGATGGGCTGATTAATGATATTATTGTATTTTTTGGAGGAGAACGTTCCGCACTTCTGCAGAATCCATCTTTATACAGAACTATCTACATCATATCCGATATCTGGCAGGAAGTGGGATGGGGGTCAATTATATATCTGGCCGCATTATCAGGAATCGATTCACAGCTGTATGAAGCTGCTTCCATTGATGGAGCCGGAAAACTGAAGCAGATGCTTCATGTTACAGTGCCGGGTATTATGCCTACAGTAATTATTATGTTCATTCTGCGTATTGGTGCACTGATGAATATGGGTTATGAAAAAACCATACTTCTTTATAATTCCTCCACCTATGAAACGGCAGATATTATTTCTTCCTATATATACCGTTCTGGTTTACTGGAACAGAACTGGAGTTATTCGACGGCCGTAGGACTTTTTAATTCCGTTATCAACTGTATTCTTCTTGTGGTTGCCAATAAGCTGAGCAAGAAGGTCACAGAAACAAGTTTATGGTAATGGAGGGGAAAGGAAATGAATATGAAAAAAAATAAAGTAAAAAAATCGGCTCCAGTTTATATATTCCAGACATTTAACTATATTTTCTTGGCTGCGTTGGTACTGCTTTGCCTTTATCCAATGTGGTACTGCCTTATGGCATCCATCAGTAATCCGGGAGCCATGATGCGGCATATGGGCCCTTTGCTACTGCCTAAAGGTTTTTCACTGGCATCTTATGGGAAGGTGTTTGCTAATCCCAATATAATCAGCGGTTACAAAAATACTATCTTTATTTTGGTGGTTGGCGTAATCCTCTGCCTTCTGATGACCTCTTTGGGGGCTTATGTGTTATCACGTAAAGATTTATTATTCAGGAAACCGCTAATGATGATTATTATGTTCACCATGTTTTTTACAGGAGGCCTGATTCCTACATATCTGAATTTAAAGGAACTGCATTTAACTAACAGCCTGTGGGGACTAATCATTCCTTTTCTTGTAAATACATTTAATCTGATTATTCTGAGGACTTCTTTCGAATCCATTCCTGACAGCCTCATAGAGGCAGCGCAGATTGACGGAGCGAGCCATTGGAAAATTCTTATTAGTATTGTTCTTCCTTTGTCGAAGGCAACGCTGGCAGTTATGGTACTTTATTACGGTGTAGAAAAATGGAATGGCTGGTTCTGGGCTTCTGCCCTTATCAGAAACAGGGAATTACTTCCCCTGCAGGTAATACTTCGGGAAATACTGCTTTCTTCCACGCAGAGTATGCAGACCGGCGCAGGAGCAGGTGACACGGAGGCTATAGGGGCCACTATCCGGTATGCAACAACGATAGTAGCCACAGTTCCTATTTTATGCGTATATCCTTTTGTACAAAAGCATTTTACAAAAGGCGTTATGGTAGGGGCTGTTAAAGAATAAGAAATAAGTCAAAACAGGAATAGAGTATAAAAAGGCAGGTTAGTTTATGAGAAACGAAGAACAGGTCTGGCTGGAAAATCTTTATGACAGACTTTGCTTGAAAATAAAGGCGGAATGCGAAAGAACAGGATCTGGAATACCCTATATTCCGGAGGGCGGCGCTTATTATGATATGGGAAAAGAGAATATCGCATGGTGGACGAATGGATTCTGGCCCGGAATATTGTGGCAGATGTATACAGCAACCGGAGAAGAACTATACAAAAAAAATGCGGAAACAGTTGAACAGCGGATGGAACAGATGCTGGAAGAGTTTGTCGGTTTAGATCATGATGCCGGGTTCTTGTGGCTGCTTTCAGCAGTTGCAGATTATCGGATTACAGGGAATAAACGCTCCTGTATAAACGCACTTCATGCTGCCAACATACTTGCAGGAAGATTTAATCCGGCAGGAGGATTTATCCGTGCATGGGGATGTGAAGGAAGCAGTGAAAAAAGCGGCTGGATGATAATTGATTGTCTGATGAATCTGCCTCTTTTGTATTGGGCATCGGAACATACAAAAGATCCAAGATATAAAAATATAGCTATAATGCATACAGATACAGCTATGAAGTACCTGCTTAGGAACGATGGTTCCGTTTATCATATAGCCAACCTGGATCCGGAAACGGGTGAATTGGTAGGATACCCCGACTGTCAAGGGTATTCCTCTTCGGCTTCCTGGTCAAGGGGACAGGCATGGGCGTTATATGGGATGACATTGGCGCATCTGCATACAGGCAATACGAAATATCTGGAAGCAGCTAAGTGCTGTGCCCACTATTTCATTGCAAATACGGTGGCAACCGGATATGTACCATTATGTGACTTCAGGGCTCCTTTAGAACCGGTAATATATGATACCAGTGCGGGTGCGATTGCAGCCAGCGGTCTGCTTGCGTTAAGCAGGCAGGTTGCTGCAGAAGAAAAAGAGATGTACACAGATGCGGCAATCAAAATATTGAAAGCACTGGATGAGAAACATTGCAACTGGGATATCCGGACGGATTCACTTTTGGCGCAGGGATGTGTGGCTTATCACAGCAGGCAGACGGACGTTCCATTGATTTATGGCGATTATTTTTTTATAGAGGCGGTTACAGGTTTATTGGAAAACGGAATTTTTATGTGGTAAAAACATATTTGTAATGCAGGACCCCCTGAATAAAATATAAAATTTTTCCATAGACTGTTTCAAAGTTTGTGTAAATTTAAAAAACTGAAGTAAAATAAGTTGATAGTTACGAAAGGGCAAAGCCATTTTCCCGGGCTTTGCCCTTTGCTTGTATTATAATACTGATTCTCCCCAAAAACACTTTTCCCTCAAGAAACTCCGACTTCATTATTTCTAGTCTTAAATGTTCCAGCTGTTTTCTTAAGTTTTTCATGCCAACCTTCTTTATCGTCAAACTGTCATCCAATAAAAAAGCAGTTAAAGCTTCGTTTCATTACTACTACAGATCACATTCTATAAAATGGGTTGCTGTCATACCGGATTCAGACAAATCCAGCCCAAAAAATACAGTGCTGCAGGAAATCTCCCTCAGCGCCATAAAAAACAAGCCAGCTTATGTTATCTATGTACTGGTTGTGGCCTATTCATCTGAAAATATCATGCTCCCGGATTGAGCGGATTGCCTGCCAGAGTGTATTACTCTGGCCATGCAGATGATAAGGATGGGTGACTTTATGTTAATGGAACGTAACACACGTCCCTGATGTCGGCTATTCTGAATTATGGATATACCACACATGACCGATATTCCTGGAGATTACTGTCACATCATACTTATCCGCTCGGATAATGGTAAAATACGCCAGTTCAATGCTACTTAGATTCTTCTCTGTAAACAGCTTCAAACCGCCTTCCTGAAATATAGGTCCAGAGCTTTTTCCATAATCTCTTACAATTCTTCTTCAACAGCTTCTTAACTTCGGTTCCGTATACTATTTTCATTGACAGTAAGGCGTTATCCCTGCTCTTCATTCTCCCTGATCCGGCGGTAGTCCTCCATATCAATCCAGATCTTTACCGTAGTATCAGGTTTTCGTTTGCTCAAGAGGCACACAGTCTCCACATGCAGTGTAACCTGATATCGCATTATCATATGCAAACAAAATGGCAGTTTTAAAAATTAATACCCTTACACTAAATCTGGTATTTTTAGCACACTCTCATCCTATACTAAAAGCGTACCAAATCAAGTTTTATTTTTCCGTTATGATACTCTCTGTGACATTCTGGACAAAGAGTAACCATATTGTCTGAAGATGCTATTCCACCTTCACTATACAAGATAATATGATGGCCATGATTACCTTTGAATTGTCTACAGCAGAAAAAACACATGTATTCGTCTATCTCTTTTCCTTCCTTTTGTGCTTTAATATGTGCACTACTCCTTTTTTGAGCCATCGCCATTATCCTCCAACAAGTTTAATGCATCTTTTATTCGATTAGGTAACTCTTTCTTATTACCAGACGCTGCTGTGCCTCTTGCCTTTGGTGCAATACGGTTTTTATCTATAATTATCTGTGCCTGTAATTTTGCCGCTTCCTTTGAAGTTATATTATCAAACTTCATCCACAAAGCCTGATCTCTAGACACGTCTTTATCCTTATGAGGACAAGTTCTAGCATTATGGTTGGGATTTCCACAAATCGAACACTTCATGAAATCCTCCTTAAAATGTTGTAATTGTTACATCGCTATCTGTAGTTCCTACAGAAATACTTCCATTTCCCTGAGTTACTAAAATAGTGTTTTCAGATAATCGAGGTAACCCTTCTTCATCGACATAAAATTGAAATATCTCCACTTCATCAGATTTCTTTTTTACTGCTATATGGTTCTCCCATACATTTAATACGGTATCGCCCTTTTTCAAAATTTCAAATTTTATCTGCATAATAACTCCTTTCTGTTTCGACTTATCATCTTACACACTTAAACTGGTGGTCAAGAAAACATAAACTCAACCATCTATTATTTTACCACAGTAAGCACAAATCCACGCAAAATTCAATTTTTTCTACCCGACAAGCTGGAAATTCTTGTATTTTCTCCGGTCGGCTCTAGGCTATTTTCTTCCGACTCACCGACCGCTTCGGTTTCAGCCTTGGTGTCCTGTTTCATAGGAGTCACCAGCTCGGCCTCGGCCTTTTTCACTTTAGCCTGCTCGGCAGCCTCAGCCTTGATTTCCAGCGCCTTCTTCTCCATGATTTTGTCATAGACGCATTTGCCTGTGGCTCCGGTAGCCAAGCACACTGCACCAACCAAAGCAATCACAAGATTCTTGGAGGCCGCGCCCTCTTTAAACCCTTTTTTCATGTAGTAATTTTTCACTGTCTCAAGTGCCTTCTCTGAACCACCGTGTTCTGCTATCCACTTTGTTGCTTTCGCATATTCCCAATCTTTAGCCATTCACTGTACCTCTTTCATTCATTTGATGGTGGTGTATTTTTAATGCTCTCAAGGATCGCCTTTAACTCCTTTATCCGATTTTGCTCCGCATCGATCTCCTTCTCGATTTGCTGAATGCTTTCCCGCTTCCGCTTAACCAGCGATTCGTGGGAGGCTATCTCCGATCGAATAAAACCAGCGATTACTTCGCTATCGACCTTGATAAATCAATATTATATAGTAATAAATTGAAGCAGACTTAACTTGCATTTTCCAATTTCCTTTTGTGCTTGCAGAGTCTGTCTAACGGGTTGGGACACATAAATATCCATCAAGGGATACAACAAAAGGGTCGCCACCATCATGTGGTAACTGCCCCATAAATTCAAATTTTTCTCCTCAAAGTATACCATGCCCACACACCACCCGGCAGCCGCCTCTCAAAATTCCCTCAGCGTAAACGACACCTTCCACAGCCCCTTATAAGACGTATCCTTCACCAGCCCCGCCTTATACCCCTCCATATACATCTCCGTCTTCCTCATCTCCAGCGACTCCGTATCAAAATACTCCACGCTAATCTTCTCCTTCTGCTTAAACCCCGTCAGCACTTTCAGCCACTTCGGAGACACAGAAAAATCCGCCTGGATGCTCACCACCCCCAGCCGCACCACATCCCTCTGGGTGGTCCCGGCCTCAGTCTCCCCGCCGGAATCCGCCTCCACCTCCTTCATCTCCACCTCATAAGAATCCGGCAGGGGAAGTGCCGTCCCGTCAAACACCAGATACTGAACAAACGTCATGCCTACCTACCTCCTGACCGCAGGTTCTGCCTTGCCTGGGCATTCACCACCACCTCATCCAGAAGCGTGCCGACCACATACACCGGAATACAAATATTTCCTATGCCGTCCCTGTCCTGCATCCCCGCAAACATCTCTCGGATGCCCGAAACCATCTGCCGGATGGAATCCACCGAAGCCATCTGCATCTGTGAAAACTCCATGGTAGAAACCTTCGGACTGATGACCATATCCGCAGCCACCCCGTCCACGGCCTTCTGCACCAGGCCTTTACTCTTCTCAATCCCCTTTGCCAGACCACCCATGAAATCCGGCATCCATTCCTCATAATCAGTCAGAGGCCCCACATCTGGCACGGAGAAATGCAGATAAGACCGAATGGCATCTGCCACGTCAGACACCGCATTGACCACATTCCCGATACGGTTCCGGATGCCGTCCACAATCCCGTTAATCAAATCCGAACCCCACCGGAAGGCGCTGGATGCAAGCCCCGTGATAAAACCCACCGCCCGGTTGAACCCGTCCGTCACCGCACTATACACATTCCCCATAGCCGTCCGGATGCTCTAAACCACGCTGTTGAACACACTGCTGACTGCCGCACTTATCCCGTTCAGCACGGAGGAAGTCACCGACTTCACGCTGTTCCATACACCGGACACCACCGACTGGATGGCGTACATCACCGTTGTCACAAATGTGGAAATGGCAGTCAGCACTGTAGTGAACATATTCTGGATTTCCTGCCAGCAGACAGTAAAAAAAAGAATCCAGCCCATCCCAGACCGCCTTCCCCGTCTCCACAATATTTCCCTATAGACTGGTCAAAAACTCCCCAACCGCATTCCATGCCGAAATGGTTGCCGACTTAACAGCCTCCCACACCGCAATGACCGCTTCCCGGAACCAGTCACACTTATTCCAAAGCAAAACGATAATGGCAATCACCGTAGCAATGGCAATGGGAATCCACCCAATCGCAGCCACCACCGCCCCAATAGCCGGAGCCACTGTCCCCGACACAAACGCAATCACACCGGAAATTGCTGCCGTAATCTGCGGGACCACCGTCATAATGGTCCCTATAGCGCCGACCACTTTCCCAATCACAATCAGCACCAGGGCCACCGCCGCCGCAACCAGGGCAATAGTGACAATCATCTTCTTCGTCCCCTCATCCAGCCCGTTCAGCCAGCCCACAATCTGCCGGATATAAGGCATCAGCATCTCCCCGATGGAAATGGCGAGCTCCTCCAGCTGGCTTTTCAAAATCGTGACCTGCCCGGCAAGATTATCCTACATGGTAGCCGCCATCTTCTCCGCCGTCCCGTCACGGTTCGTGATAGCCCCGTTTAGCTTCTCAATATCCCCCGGCGCAGCGTTCATCACCACCAGAGCCTCCGCATTGGCCGCCTGCTCCGACTCCGACATCTGGGGAAAGGCACCCCGGCAGTCCTTAAGGATATCCCCCAGGCTCCTCATGCTCCCGTCCGTGTTGGTTGTCTGCACCGTCAGCTTCCCAAACGCATCCCCCACAAACGCACATCCCCCGTAAGGTTCGTCATCATGGAACGCATGGCAGTACCTGCCTGGGAAGACTTAATCCCCGCATTCGCCATCAGCCCGATAGCCTCCGCCGTATCCTCCGCTGAAAAACCCAACGCCCCGGCAACCGGCGCACAATACTTAAACGTCTCCCCCATCATGGACACATTGGTATTGGCATTGGAAGAAGCCGCAAGGTTCATAATCCCCTCAATGCCGTCCAGCATATCCCCGGTCTTCCACCCGGCCATGGCCATATACTCCATGGCAGAAGCCGCCTCCGAAGCGGAAAATTTCGTCTTCGCCCCCATCTCACAGGCCTTTTCCCGCAACTTATCCAGATCCTCCCCTGCTGCGCCGGACACAGCCGCCACCTTACTCATGCCGGAATCAAAATCCGCTGCCACCTTCACGGCCGCCGCCGTCACAGACATCAGCTTCTTCCCTGCCCCTTCAATGGAAGAACCCACGCTTTTCAGCTTTTCCCCGGTCTCCCCAATCTTCTGCAGGGCCACCGCCGACTTGCCCGCCTACGTCTCCAGCTCCTCCAGAGCCTTCTCCGTCTCCACGATTTCCCTCTGAAGGGCATCTACTGGCTCTGGGAAATCTCCCCTCTCGCCAGTGCGTCATTGGCCTGCTGCCCCGCCAGCTTCAAAGCCTCCAGCTTCTCCTTCGTCTCACCGACCGCCTGCGCCAGAAGCCTGTGCTTCTGTGCCATCAGCTCCGTATTCCCAGGGTCCAGCTTCAACAGCTTGTTCACATCCTTAAGCTGCCCCTGCGTATCCCGGATTTCCTTATTCACTTTCGATAAGGCAGTGGAAAGTTTCGTAGTGTCCCCGTCGATTTCAACTGTAATTCCCTGGATTCTGGATGCCACGCTCTCCACCTGCCTTTCCACAACGAAAAAAGAGCCGTTACCGGCTCCCAAAAATGAATAGAAAAAAAGCGCCTGCCATTTCTGACAAACGCCTATGTACTTTCCTTATTCAGTTATTTCTATTAGATTATGGGTGGTTGCCTGTTTCATAACACCAAACAGCAATTTTAGAAATCAAATCCAACGGTAAAGGCTGCTTATAAGGAATTTAGATTGTTCCTTTGCTTGTTTTATATAATCTCAGCATTTCAGCAAATTCAACAACTGCTTCTTCTCCTGCATATATACCAATATGCTTTTTATTTGCGGCAAAATGAATGATGTTATGTCCTTTCCAAAAAGTAGGCATACTCCATGAAATACGCTCCTGTGCTTCGGGAATCGCTTCATGTAATGCTTTTCGGACTTCCATCAGATATGGCTGACTTTCCTCTGACTGTGCTTCTATATATTGGTCGATCGTCATTGGTACTTTTCCACAGTAATGGGACTGATTCTGGCTTTTAAATTCTCTTCCACATTTTGGGCAAACCCACATTTCAACCACCTCCTGTCAAACATTCACTACTCCAATTTTTCCTGACAATCACTACATTCCCTGTCATGAATGGAAATAATCCCTCCGCATTTCGGGCAGGTATATTTTCCCTTCTGTTCTTCCATAAACAGTTCCAAACCACATTGACGGACAAATTCACTGTTTTCCATAAGACTCGCCTGATACCTCTTGTTATAACTCTTTTCAAGGTTTTTTATCAGCTTACATGGGTATACGGAACACTCAAAACAAAAAGACAATCCCTTGACTTTTATACAATCTTTTATTTTACATTTGCGGCAATGTTCCGGCTTCCCCATATCACCATTTAAACAGCCTGCACACGGTCTTTTATGATAACAATGTTTATAGCAAACGAAACAATTCATTCCACAAGGAGCAAACATAATTGTGTCAATTTTTTCATTTGGCATTTTCATAATGTTTCTCCCCTCTCTTCTAACTTATCAGCCCTGTCAGCTAAGATTTGTTGCTTGAAACTAGGAATTTGCAAAGATGCAATTCACATCAGGGGTATGTTCTTCATCTATACATTTTAGTATTAATTTATACAGTAATTCATTTGATTTTTCATATAAATCATATGTTCCATTTCGATATTCGTGAGTTGCCTTACATCTTGCATCTTTATACAAATTCTTTATATCTTCTATTTTATCATCGTTACCATAAATAAATCTAGATGACACTATTGCTATTGTGTTTTTGATATTATGGTCTACCATAAATAACGCTTCTATTCCACTCCAAATTACACTAATTCTTATTGCTGGCATAAAATTCAATCTATAACTCCACATTGCATTAGTCGCTAAATAAAATTTTTCATTAGCTTCGGCTAGCTTACACGCCTTTTCAATTCTTGTTTCCAAAAAAGAGCATTTTTCATCAGATAACTCAATGTATTCATCAGGTATCTTATATAAATTCTCCATAATTATATGAATATCTATATCTGCACTAAACTTTTCAACTGGTCTATCAGCTTGAAAATACCATGCCAAATCACAATTAAGTATGGCACTCATCTGTACGCATATCTGCTGTGCATTCCATGCTTTCACAGCTAATTCTTTACCTATAGCTCCTTCAATTTTTATTTGGGATGTTACCAATCTTAAAGTAGCTATAAGTACCCCTAATTCCACTTCTGAAGCATGATTGCTTTTCATAATGCTATCAATCATATCATCAGGATTAGGCGTAGATGTAGCTGGCATTAAAGTTATGCCTTCGGCCAACTTTACTTCTCTTATGGGTTTTATACCACACAAATAAAAATAGGATTTAGCTTGATTTTCTTTTATACAAATGGCCATAAATTTCCCCTTTTTTTATGTTTAATCAACCTTACAAATTCAAAGTTGTTGTATAGCCCATCTTCTTGACCTGACGGTCTAGAACCATCCCTCGCTTTCCGCTCGGTCAATTCATACTTACCGCTGACTCCCGCCAGTCTCTTTCTATCAACAAGTATAACAAAAAGAGACCGGCATATCAACGAAAATCAGAACCCGTCCATATCCTCCTGCGTAGCCAGCTCCCGGTACTTCCACTCATCATTCCTGCTCTCCGCATACATATCATTAATCAACCCAATAAACAGCAGCTCCATATCCCCCATGGAAATCCCCAGCTGTATGCACCGAAGCAGGAACAACGGCGTAGTCATCTCCCGCTCTGTCGGGCGAAGTTTTTTTAGCCTCTACCTCTGTTTTCACGTTCAGCTCCCACAACTCAATCAACTGGAGCAGCACCTGGTAAATGGAAAATGTGTTGAACCCGTCCAGCCACTCCTCCACGTCATCCGGAATCTCCGGGTTCCCGTGCTTCGCCATGGTATAAGCGATATTCTCAAACATCTCCAGCGAAAACAAATCCAGGTTGGAACTCTCCTCATTCCCTTCCCCAATGCTCTGCTCCAATACCCGTAAACCCTTATAAATATCCCTCTGAAACTTCAAACGGTAAATCCTCGGAATAGCAGCCGATGTCTTAAACAGCACCTCCTGCCCGTCAATCTCAATCTTCCTGCAAATGCTCATGTCCTTTCCTCCGCACTGCTTAATGCTTTCTGCAGATCAAGGCTTCTCCTGCGGGACTCCCTCCTATACTATGTCCTCTGCCTATGATGTCCCCTCACGGGATTCTATCCCTTACCCCTGTCCTTCCTCCGCCGGAACCTCCTCCTTCGGCGTGGGCAGATACACCTTCTGATACCACCCGTCATAAGTGGTCTGTGCCGTCTTATTCCCCGTCTTCGCCTTCACATACCCGTCCGCCATGGGCCTCGCCTTCACCGTCAGCGTCTCTGTCTGCACCTCCCGGCTCTCCTCATTGGTCTTGTCCTCAATCTTCGGGCAGCTAGCGGAACAGTTATACAGCACATGCCGGTTCTTCCGGATATCCCCGTCAAACTCAAGCAGCGGGGCAAAAGCCCCCGTCTCAACATTGGCGTTCTCCACCAGCACCTCATTGGTGTCCGCCTCCTCTTTCAGCACATCCGTGCGGAAACTCTCCGGTATCAAAGCCAGCTCTAAGTCCCCGACATACCCCATGTTGTTGGCAATGATATAATACTCAATCCCGTCTGCCGAAAAATTATCTGCTTTCAGGTACAAAAACACAAGAAACGGAGGCTTTGGCGATTCCCCTTCCACGAAATAGTCATAGGCAAAAGGCAGTCCCATTTCCTCCATCATCTTCATCACTTCCCCATGGCTCATCTGGACAGCCCCCTTCTGATACCTTCCTCCAGTTCGCGGATGCCTTTCTCCTCCGCAGGACCGATATGTGGGATAGCCCGTACCCTTCCGCCCCCACGCTTAGCATGACCTTTTTCCAGTAGATGTGTCAACTGGTATCGATTCTTACTGTGTACCACTACTTCCAGCATGGTAGAAGTTTCTTTCTGACGCTTCACTGTCCAGCTTTTCTTCTACCGCCAGGACTTTACCGGGGCATTTTCCTGTGTTTCTTTTTTCACGTTATTACCCGCCTTTTTCACACAGTCTTTCATCGTATCCGTGGCAAGTTCCACATATTCTAAAAGTCCTTCCATGATGGCATCCGCCATCCCATCCACCGTCACTCTCTGATCTGCCATTCTTTTTACCTCTCTGCAAGGGAAGTCCGAAGCTTCAGCGTCTGGTTCTGATATTTCACTTTATCAAGGAATGTGATATTGTAAATCCGCTCCCGGAACTTCACACGGTAATGCTCCGTATCCATCCCTCCCACTTCGGAACAATAAGGAATAAGAAAGAAAACATCTTTCTGGGCATTCACCTGTGCCGCCTCCCATGCTTTCGCTCTCTTTTCCCTTAATTCCAGGACCTTGCTCATATAACAGCCCTCCATTTTCAATGTGCTAATAAATTCAGCTTCTTCTCCAATTGCTCCACAGGAGTCCCTTTCGGCTTTGGAATCAGCTCCGATAACAACGAATTTGTCACCGCTGTCCGGGAGAACATCATGTCCTCCACTTCTGTTCCCTTTGCCATATCTTCCGTACTTTTCTCTGTATTAAGAATCCCGTCTGCAAACCCCAGCTCCACCGCCTTTTTCGAATTGAACCAGCTCTCCGCATCCATGAGGTGGGAAATCTTTGTCCGGTTCAGCCCGGTCTTAATCTCATAGGCATTCATAATGCTTTCCTTTACCTCATCCAGCATCTCCCCGGCTTTCTGCATTTCCTTGGAATCCCCGATGGCAATGGTCATGGGATTGTGGATCATCATCATGGCAACCGGACTCATCAGCACCATAGTCCCTGCCATGGCAATCACGGAGGCCGCCGAAGCCGCCAGCGCATCCGCCTTCACCGTCACATCCCCCCTGTACTCCATCAGCATGTTGTAAATCTGCACCGCCGCAAACACATCCCCGCCCGGAGAATTGATCCAGACCGTAATGTTTCCCGTCCCGACATCCAGCTCCTTCCGGAACAGCTCCAAAGTTACCTCATCCCCATACCAGGTCTCATCCGAAATCTCCCCGTTCAACACCAGAATCCGCTCCTCTTCCGCCTCATTCCTTACCCAGCTCCAGAACTTCCGCTTCATCCCTGCACCCCGCTTCCTGAATTTCTACAAAAAGAAAGCCAGCAGATGGTTTTACCCGCCTGTTGGCTCCTGTCATTTCTACTTATCGTTTCCTGTTCACATTTTCAGCCATACACCCCAACATACCGCAGTCACAGTACAAATAATCCGTGAAAAGAATGTCCGTTTATTTGTTCTCCCTCATCAGCATCCTTCCATCTATGCCCCCGCATTTCTACCCTGCTTGTGGTTCCTGTCTCTTCCCTGCAAACAGCCCCGCATCTTCCAGCTTCGTCATGTTCCCGTTAATCAGGTACAAATCCCCGCCTTCTTCCTTTGGAATCAGGTTCAAATCCTCCATCTCCCGGATATCATTGGCTGACAGCCACCCGTTCTGCCGCCCCACGGAATCCCCCACCATCCGGCTCTGGTAATCACCGCGCAGCAGTCCGTCCACGTTCAGCTTCACAAAATACTCCTTCTTCTCCTGAGGCAGTAACAAAGTGTACTTCACAAACTCCAAAGACTGCTGCTCAATGTTGGAAAAGCTGGATATATCCAAATCCCCCACCAGTGGGGCGGAATCCGGTATAGCCTTGCAATCTCATTGATCTGGAATTTTCTTGTTTCCAGAAACTGCGGCTCCTCCGGCGGGATGCCAATCTGCTGGTATTTCATCCCCTCCTCCAGCACCGCTACCTTCCCGGCGTTCCTGCTACCGCCGTACACCGACTGCCAGCTCTCCCTCACTTTCGCCGGGTCTTTCAGCACCCCCGGATGCCCCAGACCCCCTCCCGGATTCGCCCCGTTCTCAAAGAAGGAAGCCCTATACTCCTCACAAGCAAGCGTCATCCCCACCGCATTCTTCGCCATGGCAATGGGGGAATATCCAACCAGCCCGTCAAACCCCAGCTCCGGAATATGCAGCACATCCTGCTCCCGCAGATATACCCTGCCATATTCCTCGAAGTTCGGGTTCTCGTCACTGTTCCGGGTATAGATATAATAAAGCTACCCGTTCTCATCCCGGTCCGCCTCCATCTTATCCGGCAGAAGCGGATACAGCGCCAGCACCCTCCCGTTCCCGTCCTGGATAATCTGCGCATAAGCATTTCCCCAAATCAAAAGATGGCTCATCAAAGTCTCCCGGAACACAAAGGAAGTCATCTCCGGATTCGGTTCATCATGCAGCAGATGATACAGCGGATGGCCATATACCCTTTCCTTCCCGGTGTCCGTATAACGGTACACATGGATGGGCAGGGAAGCCACAGCCTCCGACAAAATCCGCACACAGGAATACACCGCCGTGGTCTGCATGACAGTCCGCTCATTCACCGTTTTCCCGCTGATACTCCTCCCAAAGAAAAAGGAATAACCCGGACCGCCGTAACTGTCCCTTGACTTATCCCTCGCTTCCCGGATACCTAAAATGGATTTGAAATTCATAGGATCCTCTCTATACTTTCTTATTTATTTTGCACAAAAAAGCCTTTGTTTTAGCCATTTGTGCAATGGTTTATAAAGTTACAACAACTCCAAAGCATCTTTTAACGGGCGAAAACTGTGTCATTTCAGCTACAATGCACTTCGTTTTCCGGTCAGAAAGGTACACGAAATAAAACGTCATCCTTTTTTTATGAAGGCGAATCTGTGTCCCATTCTTCCCTATGGCTGCTAACCTCTCATGTCTAACAGGTTCATCCGGCTTCTCGCCGAGACCTAAATTCCTTCGTCCAGCCTGCCCATAGTGGGGTGCCGCTTCTGCTCCTTATCAGGGTCTTGCCCCTATAAACTATGTCTTAGCGGCTTCGCTCTGCTTTGTCATTGCTAGAGAGCACTCCTGTAATCCAGCACCAATTGAATCCTTGGCGGACGTTTTCTGCTACAGTATGTGCTTTTGTGTTCAGGATGCTTCCGGCCTGATGATGTCCTTTCGGAACTTCTCCTCATCGAAGTCACAGCCTGTTTGTAATACCACGTAGAATACTCGAATCGCTTTGCACGCAACTGCTATCTTTGCCTGCATTCCACCCAGTGGATTCCGTGTCCTGTTTCGGTAATAAAGGAACACATCCTGAAATGCCGGATTCCAGTTCATCAGTGCTCTTGCCGATTCGTACATCGTCCTACGCAGTTTTCTTCTGCCCCTTTTACTGATTCTTGGCTGTCCTTTCTTTTTGCCGGAGCTTTTTTTGACTATCTCCAGTCCGGCAAGCTTCTGTATCTGCTTTGGGTCAGTAAAACGTCCGATATCACCCACCTCTGCAATAAAGCCAATCACAGTACTCATCCCTACTCCTTTTATGGCGAGCAGTTTCTCCACATTTGGTACTTCTCTTACTTTTTCTTCCAGGTATTCATCAAGCCTTTTTAGCTGTTCTGCTTTCAGGATGTAGTCATTTACCAGAACCCAGATTTCCAGCCTTGCGGCTTCACCTGCTTCCAATCCTACACTGTTCTGTGCGGCTTCTATCAGGATCTGTGCCCTCTTTATTCCTGCCGCACGCACTTTTGCATCACGCCATATCTGATTGATTCCACCTGCACCGATTTTCAGGATATCCTCTGGAAGCGGTGCCTCTTTTAAAAGCATGAGTCCGCTGGTTGAATCCCAATCGGCATAACACTCTAAATACTCCGGGAAGAACTTCTGGAGCCATCCCTGTATCTGATTTGACAGACGTATATGCTGCTTCATGATCTGGTCTCTGCAGACAGAAGCCTCTCTAATTTCGGCATACACTCCACTCGGAAGATAAGAAGTCGAATACCGCCCATCTTTCACAAGATGAGCAATCGTCTTGGGGTCCTTTAAGTCACTCTTTTCCGGACTGTTATCATCCAGTTCCATGCTTCTGTTTACTGTAAACGGATTCACAGTCACAAGCTGAATGTCATGGTCCTGTAAAAACTTCTGGAATGTAAGCCAGTAGCAACCGGTAGGCTCGCAGCCAACAATAACCTTTTTCATTTCGGTTTTATTCATGAGTTCTTCAGTCCATCTAAGGAAAGTAAGAAATCCCATCCCCGTATTGCTAAACTTAAACACGCTGTGGGAGAGTTCAAAACCTCTCCAGTCAAAAGCTCTGCAAAAGTGTGTTTTTGATCCAACATCAACTCCAACAATAAGAGTGTCAAATGTTACTTGCTTTAATCTGTCATTCTGTGTTAAATTCATTATGAACCTCCGGGTTTGATTGTTTTGTTTACATCCGCCAAGATGCAACTCAATCATACCTTGAGGTTCTTTTTTATTCAATTGGCGTTATTTCTGAATTACAGGAATGCTCCTTAAAAATGGGTAAAAAGAAAGCACCTCTGAAGAGATGCTGTTCTAAATATTACAATTATCCATCAATTTTAGTTTACATTATTTCTTATTTTTTTGCAATTTTTTTATTACCATATCATATTTTTCAGAATACTTTTTAAAGTCAAGATATCCTTTAGCTGTATCAAACATCTTATTTATTAATTTTGTATATGAACATATATCTTCTTTTCTAACTGCTGTCCCTAGCTGTTCCTTGCATCTATAATGATAATTATAATTGTAGACCTCATCATAGATTTGATATATCCATTCAATGTCTTCGGCATTAAAAAACGGACACTCTGCTACTATACGTTGCCACTCTTCTGAGTATCTTAAATTTACAGAGCTTCTTTCATATGCCAAATACCTTTCTATGCTCCTTAAATCATTATACAATACTGATGCTGCAAAACTTTCTCGATTTCTTTTTTCTCGCCTATAAACTATCCATCCACCAAGTACTGATGCAACAAAACCTATAACAGCACCAATAACAGTATTGGTAATTGGCTCATTTAATATATTCATTTTGCTTTCCTCCAATACATCTATATCCTGATTTGCTAAATCAACAGTATCTAAACTTAATATCTCCTCAATGGTATCAAGCACTTCTTCAACTGACACTTCTTCAAGCCTATTCGTATTTATACCAATATCGCCCTCTGTTAATCTGTTATATTTATCAAATTGCATTTCACCTATATCAGAATCGATCACTTTTACATCTATCGTATCAAGTGAATAATATAACACCTGTTTTTCATTAAGTAAATCTAGATAGCTGACTTTCAAATATGATTGGAGCCGAGCATCAATACTTTTTCCTTCTTGATTTTCTTTATTGAACTGCAAAATTGCCTCATTCAATTTTTTTACTTTAGCATAATTACCTATAGAATCTTTTCTCTCAATTATACCTGCTGCTGTACTCTCTTTTGTATTTAACAAATAATAATTCTCAATTGGAATATCAAAAACCTCATATTCTGCTACTTCATCAGCAAAATACCCACAACTTAAAAATGTAACTACCTCTGCCTGATAATTATTCATCTTTCCTGAAAGATTAGATATCTCTATTACACTACTCTCTTCCCAACCAATATCATTACCTTCTTTAATCTTCTGTTCAACTTCAATCATAGGCAATGCAGAATTTCGAGCAATTTCTGCCTGCATTTTCGATATGTTGTTTGCTTTTATTGCTACAAATATACTGGTCAAACTAATTACAAAAGTAATTACTATCTCCCATTTTATTCTGCCCCATTTTTCTTTCATCTGTTTCTCCCATAATGCAGACAAGAAGAAAATCCATCTTCTTTTGCGCTCTCATTCAAATATTGTTTCATCTTCTAATCACATTCATTATAACATCAATTATTGTGTATTAAAAGCTCAGAATTCCCCTGTCATCATACACGCTCCCCTAACTCCCGCCATTCCGTATTTCCCGGTCAAGCGCCATCACCGCTGCCACCGCCCCGTCAATCTTCTCCGTGGACTTCTCCTTATCCGGCTTGATATTCCTCACCGGGTCCGTCCGTACAAAAATATTGTCCATCATCCACCTAAGCACCGGATGGCCTCCGTGTGCCAGCTTCTGCTCCAGCGTCAGCTTCATCAGTTCCTTACTGGGCGGTAACATATCCTTAAACTCCTGCCCGAAAGGAACCACCGTAAAACCCAGCCCTTCCAGGTTCTGCACTATCTGTACCGCTCTCCATCGGTCACAAGCAATCTCTTTGATATGGAACTTCTTCCCCAGGGAATCAATATAAGTATACCCCAAAGACGGGTTCGCCTGATGCCAGACTTTCTCCGAAGACCAGTCCGCATCATCCGGCCCCCCATAGATCACCGGATAAAATGTCGGGTCAATCTTCCTGCCAAGCAGGACATCTTCCGCCTTCTGGTGCTGCTCAATGCACACCGAATGCCGGTCAGTCCCCGCCGTGGTAATCAGAAAGAATAGCGGCTGCGTCCTGGCATCCCCGGAACCTTTCGTCATGACATCAAACAGCTCCCGGTTCAGCTGGCTGTGCAGCTCATCAAAAATCTCCGCATGGACATTCAGCCGTGCTTTGTATATGCCTCCGCCGACAGCACCTGGTAAAAGCT